>OCZA010000574.1_pt1 | contig 12354 bp, 10 predicted proteins | sample 1539021 | NCBI WGS metagenome assembly OCZA01 (sample SAMEA2619376, study PRJEB22493) | marine metagenome | biome: marine biome (ENVO:00000447); feature: surface water layer (ENVO:00002042); material: "saline water (ENVO:00002010), including plankton (ENVO:xxxxxxxx)" | depth 5 m | reverse complement strand
CAGACTCAAAGTTATCAGCAAAATAATTTAGCTGAAAGTTCTCAAAGCCCAGTGAGTCGACATAATTCTTAATCCTTGATGAGATGGTAATAAATTTACTATTGATATTTGGATTATAAATTTCTTGGAAATATATTTCTGCAGCTAGCCTGCTCGGAAAGATTACAAAATCTGCGTTATCAAAGTCTTTACTTAGTTTGGAATAAGATGAAAATCTTACACGTTGATAATTTTGAACAGTATCAACCTCAGCTCCCTCTGCTTTAAGATAATCAGAAATAATGTTTAAACCACCTTGACCCTTAACAATTAAGAACTTCCCATGACCAATACTGCTCTTTATTAATCTTTTTAGACCTTCAGACCCAGGATCTTCAGGTATTCTTGAGGAAATCCCTTTTGTGCCTAAAGAGGATTGTGTGCCTGGCCCCATTGCAAAAACATTTTTATCTTTTAAATCCTTATGATGATTAAAAAATTCAACAGAGGGAGTGCTTTGGAATATGACATCGGTATAACCAGAAATATCCATTGAGTAGTCTAAAAAAGAAATCTCAAAAAGAGGAATATTTTTTATATTTTTTCTTTTAACAAAATTAAAAGTATTGTTTGCTCTTGTATCAACTATGTTCATTTAGCAACCTTAAACCATCTAACTCTTCAAAGCGCATAAAGGCCTCCTCCGCATTAAGCGCAGAAAAACTTATAAACTCTTTCTTACCATATACCTCTACTTGCAATACTTCATCCTTGTAATCTACTGCAACCGCTGAATTGCAGTCTGCATTAATAAGATTAAGAAAATTATTACACTCTTTGATCTTTCTTTTCATTTCATTATCGTTGAAGGGCTTCAATAGTTTAAGGATCTCCCCCCTTTTCTTATTAAACCGTAAACAGATTGATCCTTGAGAAATACTTGTAAGGTGCTCAAGCTCTGAGTAATTAAGATCAAGCTCCAATCTTTCACACCCAGCCTTTGCAAGAATAATGCAATCATATTCACCATCATTTAATTTTTTTATTCGAGTATCAACATTCCCATTAAGATTATCAATTTCTGTAGCCTCTAAAAAGAATTTAGATTGCAGCTTTCGCCTTAAGCTCGAAGTACCTATTTTCATATTTTTTTTAAATACCGGATGCTCATTTTTTCTGAATATCAGGATGTCATTTCGGGAGTTATATTTTTCATCACTTTGGACTAAGTCATTCGAGATATATATTTCATCAAGATCAGAAATATTCGAGACAGCTGGCATATCTTTAGCAGAGTGAATCGCGATATCTATTTTTTTATCCACAAGAAGATTATCTATATCCTCAACAAAGTTTTTTTTATCAAACTGAACTTTATTTTCTCTACTTCTCTTATCTCCAGCCGTGTCTACACCTATAATTTCAAAACTAGGCGCCCCAATCCTTTTCATAGCTATTTCTACCTGTTTTAAAGCTAGCTTTGAGGTTCTTGATCCAATTCTAATTTTCATTTTTCTAATAAAAGCCCTTCAGCATCTCCAACACTTTTCGATTTAAGTAACTTCAATGAATTAGGGACATTTATTTTATCAAAAGTACTTTTTTCAAAATATATTAATGTCCCTTCTTTTATTTTAAGAGACTCTAGAGAAGAAAGAAGACCTTGGATTCTTTCATCAAAAAATGGAGGGTCAAAGAATATTAAATCTAATTCTTCCAGACTATCTTCCTTTAACCAATCAAAAGCATTTTTGATTTTTATTTCACATTTTTCAGAAATATTTAGCCTTTCAAGATTAGCTTCGATACTTGCAGCAAACTTTGGTGTTTTTTCAATAAATGTGGCTGATTGAGCTCCTCTAGAGATTGCCTCTATACCAAGCGCCCCTGATCCAGAAAAACAATCTACACACTTAAAACCAGCTATTTCAAAATTTAACCAATTAAAAAGAATTTCTCTTAACTTATTTGATGTAGGTCTAAGCTTAGACGAGGAGGGGAAAGAAATATGATTTCCTTTTAAGGAGCCACCAATTATTCTTATTTTAGAAGTCTTCAAAATAAGTCTTCTATAAATTGTCTTAGGTTACTCCTTGCTCTTTTAACTGACCTAACTGGAATTGGCATTTCACTATCAGGGAGCGATAAAGCAACATCCATCTTTTTTGAGATACTGCTTATACCATGCAAAAAGGACCAAATATGAATTGCTTTATTGGATGCACTAAGATCATTAAGGCTTCTATCATGCTCTTTTACCGACTCTAAAAGGGTTTGAAAAGAACTATCAGCAACTTCCAATATGTTAGGAAATTGTAGAAATTCAACCACTGATTGACTAAAAAGCAGGTCGTAAATATTCTTATTATCGAAAGCAAACTCTAGATAGTTATCACATTTATCAAAAATGTTAGCTTCTGAATCTCCCTCAACAAATATATTGAATTCAATAAACCCCTTTACAACAACATCAGCCAACAGATGTTCCTTTGTTTTGTAGTGTCTATAGATTGCAGTTGCAGAAACATTACAATTCTCAGCAATGCCTCTTAGGCTCATTGCAGCATATCCATTCTCTGAAACAAAATTATAAGCAGCTGTAAGGATTTCATCCCTTAAATTACCATGATGATACTTATGATTTTCAATATTCATGATGTTGACAGTGTTAACTTATAATATATAATTTAAGTTTACAGCGTTAACATTATGACAATTTATAAGCATTTTTGCAAAACTCTTTTTGTGTGTGGGATTTACCTATCTTTTTCACTGTATGCAGATCAGCAGCTTGAAGTGCTTGAAGTTAAAACTAGCAATACTTATGAAGTTTCTAAAAGTTTACCTGGCAAACTTTTACCTTTTCAACAATCAAAAATAGCTTTTGAAATTCCGGGGCGAATAAATTCAATTTTTGTCGACATTGGAGATAAGGTAGAAGAAGGTAATATTCTTGCTCAGCTCGATGACAATGAAATTAATGCAAATCTTGAACAAGCATTAGCCAGACTAGACTTAGCAACTCAGGTTTTAAATAGATTCAAAGATCTCAAGGAAAAAGGATTTATCTCAAATCAAGATTTTGATAAAGCAAAATCAGAGTATTTGATTGCAAAGTCGCAGGTTAAATTTTTTCAAGTAAAAAAATCACAAACTGTTTTAAGAGCACCATATGATGGCTTTATTCAAGATAGGTTTGTAGATGAAGGTACGGTGATCAGTGGAAGTAATCCAATATTAGAAATATTGGAAGCAAATAAGGTCGAGGCTCACGTTTCTATTCCAGAAGATCTTATTAAAAATCTGATAATTTCATATGAGTATACTTTCAAAATTGGCTCTGAAATTGCTCAAGGTAAATTGAAGAGGCTAGCTCCAATGTCACTAAGCGGCTCTAATAGTAGATTAGCGATATTTGAATTCAATGATTTCTTTTTACCAGGATCTGTAATTGATTTAGTTATAAAAATTAAGAAGAATGAAAAAGGTTTATGGCTTCCTATAAATTCTCTTTCACAATCTGAGCAGGGCCTTTGGTCCGTATATACAATTTCAAATGATGGAACAAATACTGTAGAAAAAGATTTAGTTCAGATCCTACATTTTGAAAATAATTATGCATTTGTATCTGGCACTCTCAAAGATGGTGATTTAGTTGTTCTGGGTGGCTTATCGAAGATCATAGAAGGACAGACACTCTAATAATGAGCTTAATTAGAGTTTTTCTTGAGAGACCTAGGATACTTATTCTAACGTTAATATTCTTTCTTTTAGTCGGCTATTCTGGTTTCAACAATATTCCTAGACAAGAAATGCCTGAACTTGCTGAAAGATGGGCACTAGTTATTCAAGTTTATCCTGGTGCTTCCGCAGATAGAATAGAAAGTCAGGTTACAGAAATCTTGGAAATTAAATTAAGAGAAATTTCAGAAATAAGAAATCTTAATTCAAATATTAGACAAGGATCCGCCACGACTCTTGTAGAGCTTAAAGACGAAGTTTCTTTTGACTTAGTTGAGAAGGTTTGGAGCGAGGTCCAAGATAAGCTTGATCAAACTGAGCAAAAAATACCTAATAATGCAAGGCTTGAGCTTAGTCGAAATTCAGGACCTCCAATTTCAGCCCTTTATTCGATTCAATGGAAGGGTGAGGGAGAGCCTCCTCTTATATTAATGTCTAGATTAGCTGAACAATTAAAAAGAAAACTAGCTTATTTAGGATCTACTGAAGGGGTTGAAATTCATGGTGCTGCAAATGAAGAAATCTTAGTAGAAGTTGACTCAAGAAAGTTATCAAATCTTGGTCTTTCTTTTCAAAATCTTTCTAACTTAGTTGGTTCATTTGATAATAAGAGATCTGTTGGATTGATATCAAGCTTAGATGAAGAAATTTTAATAAAGTCTAAGGATAACCTTAAAACAATATCTCAACTCGAGGATATACCAATAGCGAAAGATGATTCTCAATTAATTAAACTATCTGATATAGCTTCTATTTCTCAACAGGCTGTAACACCCATAGAGAGTTATTCAATAGTAAATGGTTTTCCTGCAGTATTAGTTCAGGTCACAGGGACGTTTAACCAAAGGATAGATGAATATGTTTCCAGAGCAAATAAGGTTGTTGAAGACTTTAAAGAGAATTTGCCTGAGGAAATTATTGTTCTACCTGTATATGAAGAATCTTTTTATGTTGAAAAAAGATTTGATGAATTAACATCAAGTATTGGATTTGCACTATTTTTAGTTTTAGTATTGAGTGCATTTCTATTAGGACTTCGATCGGCGCTACTGGTTGCATTAATACTGCCATTAACTCTTTGTTCGGTTTTATTTATTTGCCAAATTACCGGACTGCCTCTTCATCAAACATCAACAACTGGAATGATAATTGCCTTAGGTCTCTTAATTGATAATGCGATTATCGTTGTAGAAGATTATAGATATAGAAGACTGGATGGATTGAGTTCAAAAGAGGCAATTTACAAATCTGTAAAACATTTATTTTTACCATTGCTAGCAGCAACTGCAACAACCGCACTAGCATTTATGCCAATTGCTGTTGGAGAGGGCCCAAGTAATGAGTATGTTGGAGGAATGGCAAAAACATTGATAATGGCAGTCTCATCATCACTTTTTCTCTCACTTACAGTTGTCTTGCCTGCTCTCCACTATTTAGAGAAGATGCCAATTTTTTCTTCAGATTTCTTTAGTAAAGGGTATTCAAGTGACAAACTTTACAAATACTACAGAACATCATTATTTTGGGCCTTATCAAAGCCAAAGAGAGCAATACTATTGTCCTTTTCACTGCCAATGCTAGGGTTTCTTCTATTTAGTAGCTTAGACAGGGATTTTTTTCCTGCGAACGACAGGAATATGTTCCAAGTAAGAGTTGAGTTGCCAAAAAACAGTTCAGTAAACGGAACAATTGAGAAAGTTAAAGATATTAGAGAGCAACTTTCTGAATATGACTTTATTGAAGGCGACTTTTGGTTTGTGGGAAGAAAACTGCCAAGAGTTCTAGGAAATGTAGTTGGAGGTAATAGTTCACTTGGAAGTAATAACGAAGCAAATGCAGTTTATTTCACTACCAGTTATTGGACCATGAAAAATAACATTGACATGATTGCAAAAGAGCTAGTAAAGAATAACCCTGGTGTAAGAATAATAGTTGATCAATTTTCTTCGGGTCCACCCGTATTTGCTGATATTGAATATAGAATTTTAGGAGAAGATCAAGACATTTTAACAGAGCTTGGTAATAGGCTAGAACTAATCCTAAGTAAAGCACCTGATGTATATATTACACGCTCACAGTCCAATGAATATGAAACAAACCTTGAGATAGATTTTGATAATTCAAGCATTGCATATACATCCAACGATATGGACTCATTGATAAAAGAGATCAATTTTGCAAGTAATGGAATGGTAATTGGGACTATGCAAGATGGAAGTAAAGAGTTGTCAATAAGATTAAAAAGAGATCAAAAAGCTACTGCAGATATTTCACAAGCATCACTTCTCTCAATTTCTGGAACAAGCGGAATTGAATATGTTGAAAATTTTTCTGATATCCAGCTATCAAGAAAATTAGGAGCATTTTCAAGGTATAAAGGTGAACGAGAAAATGGTGTTTCAGCATGGACATGGCCAAGATCTCTTCCGTCAGTTTCTGAGGCTTTCCTTAAAGAAGACATTCAAGAATTTAAAAATAATCTTCCTTCTGGGTATAAGCTTGAACAAGCTGGAGAAGCAGCTGAAAGTGCTGAGTCTAATGCGCAGCTATTTGCTTCAGCTATTGTTTTCTTTATCTTGATTCTTGTTGGATTAGTTTTTGCACTTAATTCATTTAGACAAACGCTTCTCATATCATCAGTTGCAGGATTGTGCTTGGGTTTAGCTATATTGGGATTAGTTGTGGGTATGCAAAATTTTGGATTCATCGGACTGGTAGGTGCAATTGGGCTAGCAGGACTTGCAATAAATGACTCAATCGTCGTTTTAGCAGCTTTAAAAGAAGATTCAGAAAAAGGAAATTATGATTTAGATGGAGTGATTCAAACTGTGACCAGGGCTACAAGACATATTATTACAACAACGGCTACAACCATTGGAGGTTTATTCCCTTTGATATTAACAAGCATCTTTTTCCAACCACTAGCATGGGCAATGTCAGTTGGTGTTATTGGCGCATCCTTAATAGCATTGTTCTATATTCCAGCTATGTTCATGATTTTAGGAAAGATACCTAGAACTACTTAATACACTTTTCAGAGCAATATATATTATCCCCTTTTTTTATAGCTAAATTTTCTGAAACAAAAGTCCCACAGCTAATACAAGAATCCATATCATTTCTTGAAATACGGTTCACTTTATTTGGTTTAATTAAATACCTTATTAGAAAAAAGATTATTACCAACAAAGGGACAATTATCTTCAATTAATTAGTTGCACCTGAAAGAATTGTTCCCCCAATAATTAGAGGAAGTGAGTTTGGTAGCGGAACATTTTGTAGAAATGATCCATTTGTTTTTCCTGAATTTGGTGGCGGTGGATTTAGTGCTATCAATTTTTCAGTATCCTCAACCAGATCAGTGTAACCAAGCTCTTCATAAGACGTCTTTAAGATTTGGAGCGCTCTATGATTTTGATTTGAATTTGGAATATTTTCTAGAACATAAGATGCTCTTCTAATGGCAGCGACATAAGCCTTTCTAGTTACATAATAATCAGCAGCTGCAAGCTCATTACTAGCAACGAGATTTCTTAAATAAATTAGCCTTTGTTTTGCATATGCAGCATATTGACTATCAGGAAACCTTGTAAGGAATTCAGTTAATTCTGAAAATGCTAATTTGGCTCCTGAAACATCTCTTGAAGATAGATCAGTATTTGTAACTCTTACTAGGAGTCCAGCATCTCTTGTATAGCTTGATAGACCTTTCATAAAATAAGCATAGTCAATATTAGGATGTCTTGGATGAAGTCTAATAAATCTCTCAGCAGCTGAATGCGCGGCCTCAGTTTCTCCATTCATAAAATAACAATAGACTAGCTCAACCTGGGCTTGCTCTGCGTATTTACCAAAAGGATATTGTGTTTCTATTCTCTGTAGTGACTCAATTGCACCAAAATAATTATTAACTTTCATTCTTCTTTGAGCATTATCGTAATAGACCTTTTCCGGTCTTTCGATTTCAACTTCATCTTTACTGCATGATGAGATAAAAAAAGTACAGGCAAAAGCTAAAGGGAGAAACAAAATATTTTTTAGATTTCTATTCATGGGTGTTATTTTACTCTAATATTTGATTATAAATCTTAAAAAAAGTTCATTATGTTAACAACAAAAAAAGTTTCGAAGGATTTAATCAACTTGAGACTTGATAAAGCATCATCAGTTTTATTTAAAGAGTTTTCAAGAACCAAGTTGAAAGAGTGGATTTTGAGTGGGAATATCCTTTTAAATGGAGAAATTGCATCTCCTAGAGAAAAAGTAAATCTTGATGATGAAATTGAAGTGAATCCTGTAAATGAAGCTTCAACAGAATGGAGCCCTGAGAATATTGAATTTAGTGTATTGCATGAGACTGATGATTTCTTGATAGTTGATAAACCTGTAAATCTAGTAATTCATCCCGGAGCAGGTATTTCTAGCGGAACTTTAGCCAATGGGTTACTTTACAAGTTTCCTAAACTTGAAGAAATTCCAAGAGCTGGAATAGTGCACCGTTTGGATAAAGATACTTCTGGTTTACTGGTTGTGGCTAAGAATGAAAAATTTAGACTTTACTTTATTGACCTTCTCCAATCCAGGAAGGTTAAAAAAAATTATAGGGCCTTGGTTATTGGGACACTTAGAGGAAATCTTGAAATAGATATACCAATTGGTAGGGATAAAAATAATAGAACTAAAATGACATGCAGGGAGGATGGAAAAGAAGCTATCACTTTCGTAAAAAGTGTTGATAGCTATGGCGGTTACTCACTCCTTGATGTTGAAATAGAAACTGGAAGAACCCATCAAATAAGGACTCACTTAGCACATAAGAAGCTCCCCATAATAGGAGACAAGACTTACAATACAAGAAAAATTATTGCCAAAGATACGCCAGATGAGCTTAAAGATTTCATAAGATCATTTCCAAGACAGGCCCTCCATGCACACAAAATAGGATTTAAATTGCAAGACAGTGAAGATTGCGTTGTATTTGAGAGTAAAATCCCAAAAGATTTAAAAGAATTGATAACAACTCTAGAAAGATTTAATATTTCTTAAAAATCCTAAAAAGCTTGTTTTTACAAGCGATTTTAATGTATAAACCTCAAGCTAAAAGTTTTTATTATGAAAATTGCAGGAAATGACATATTAATTCAGTCTCTTATAAATGAGGGAGTGGAATATATTTTTGGTTATCCTGGAGGTGCTGCTCTTCACATATATGATGCAATCTTTAATCAAAAAGAGATGCAGCATATTTTAGTAAGGCATGAGCAAGGAGCTACACATGCTGCTGATGGGTACGCAAGAGCAACTGGCAAGCCGGGCGTTGTTTTGGTGACCTCTGGCCCTGGAGCTACAAATGCAATAACTGGGATTGCCACAGCCTTCATGGATTCAATTCCTATGGTTGTCATATCTGGTCAAGTACAAAGTCATTTAATTGGAACTGATGCTTTCCAAGAGACAGACATGATAGGAGTATCAAGGCCCATAGTGAAACACAGCTTCACAGTAGATAAACAAGAAAATATTGCACAAATTGTTAAGGAAGCTTTTCATATAGCAACTTCTGGAAGACAAGGCCCAGTAGTTATTGATGTACCTAAAGATATAACAAATCCTGACGAATTATTTGATTTTAACTATCCCGATAAAGCAAATATCAGATCTTATAATCCTCCTGTCAAACCAGAAAATCATCAAGTTTCGCGAGCAGTGGATGCAATACTCACTGCCGAGCGTCCTGTTATTTATGCTGGCGGTGGAACAATCTCAAGCAATGCTTCTAATGAATTAAGAGAGCTTAATGAATTAATTGATTTTCCAGTAACAAATACATTGATGGGTCTTGGAGTTTACCCAGGAACAGGTAAAAGATTTTTAGGTATGCTCGGTATGCATGGAACCTATCAAGCAAATATGGCAATGCATAATGCTGATTTAATCATTGCTGTGGGAGCTAGGTTTGATGACCGTATTACTAATACACCAGAGAAATTTGCTCCAAAGGCAAAGGTTATTCATTTTGATGTGGATCATTCATCGGTATCAAAAATAATTGAGGCAGATATTGCTGTATTCGGACAAGTTAAAGACTCTTTGCAAGCTATTAATAACCACCTAAGGTCTAGAAAGGACGAAATAAATAAGGAAAAGCTTTCCCCTTGGCATCAGCAAATAAGCGAATGGAGAGAAATGCATGGTCTTGATCATCAGCTTTATAAGAATAATTCGGATGAGCATCCAATTTTACCTCAAGCAGCTGTGCAGCACATTTATCAAGAATCTGAAGGTAAAGCGTTTGTTACATCAGATGTAGGTCAGCATCAGATGTTTGCTGCTCAGTATTATCATTTTGATGAACCAAGAAAATGGATAAATTCTGGTGGTCTTGGGACCATGGGGTTTGGTCTTCCATCAGCAATGGGAGTTAAATTGGCTTATCCTGAAGAAGAAGTAATCTGCATTACTGGAGAAGGAAGTATTCAAATGTGTATTCAAGAACTCTCAACATGTTCTCAATACAAACTACCTATAAAAATATTTAGCATTAATAATCTTGCCCTTGGCATGGTAAAGCAATGGCAAGACATGAACTATGAAGGTAGACACTCATCTATTAGCTATGAGGATTCATTACCAGATTTTGTTGGACTAGCAGAATCTTATGGCCATGTTGGTATTAAAATTACTAAAAATTCTGAACTTAGAGAGGGAATTGCTAAAGCACTAGCTATAAAAGATAAGTTGGTTTTTGTTGATATATATGTTGATCCAAATGAGCATGTGTATCCAATGCTTGTTGCTCCTAACGGAAGTCTAAAAGATATGTGGCTGGGTAAAGGTGAAAAAACATGATCCAAAGAAAACTTACTCTTGTGATGGAAAATAAACCAGGCGCATTAGCCAGAGTAGTGGGACTTTTCCATCAAAGAGGTTACAACATTGATAGCTTGCATGTAGATCCAATTGAGGACTTTGAACCCTTTAGGTTTATAGAAGATGAGCTAGGCATAAAATTTCAAGTTGGCGAGGTCTCAAGACTAACTATCCAAACAACAGTTGGAGATAAGCTAATGAGACAAATTCTAAGACAGATAAATAAACTTATTGAGGTTATCGCTGTAAGTGATGATGAAAATACATATTTAAAAGGAATATTAAGAAATGAAAATCTACTATGATGAAGACGCCAACCTAGATATTATTAAGAACCTAAAAGTAGCGATAATTGGCTATGGCTCTCAAGGACATGCACATGCAAATAATTTACATGATTCGGGTGTAGATATTACAGTTGGCCTCAGAGAGGGATCAGATTCTTGGGAAAAAGCAGAATCCTCTGGACTAGAAGTTTCAAGCATAGAAAACTCAGTTAAAGACTCTGATCTTGTAATGATTCTGGCACCAGATGAGTTTCAAAGTGATTTGTATACAAAAAAAATAGAACCTAACCTCAAGCAGGGCGCCATCTTAGCTTTTGCGCATGGATTTAATATACATTTTGGTAAGATCAAACCTACTGATGATATTAGCGTGGTGATGATTGCACCAAAAGGTCCTGGACATACTGTGCGCAGCACATTTATGTCTGGAGGAGGAGTCCCATCATTAATTGCAATACATAAAGATTCTATTTCCGAAAGAGACTTTAATGCTAAGGATGTTGCCTTGTCTTATGCAAAAGCAAATGGCGGAACTAGAGCAGGTGTTTTAGAGACTTCATTTAAAGAGGAAACAGAAACTGATTTGTTTGGAGAGCAGGCTGTTCTATGTGGAGGAATGACAGCACTAATTAAAGCTGGTTACGAAACATTAGTAGAAGCGGGCTATAGTCCTGAGATGGCATATTTTGAATGTTTGCATGAAACAAAACTAATTGTTGATCTTCTTCATGAGGGCGGAATTTCTAATATGCATTATTCAATATCAAATACTGCAGAGTTTGGTGATTACTTAACAGGGCCAAGAATCATCACTGAAGACACAAAAAAAGAAATGAAGAAAGTTCTCGAAGACATTCAATCAGGCAATTTTGCTGACAAGTTTCTTGATGATTGTCGACAAAGTAATGATGGCAGCGGAGGCCCTTTTTTAAAAAATAATCGAGAAAAAACAAAGGAACACTCTATAGAATCTGTTGGAAAAGAACTTCGTTCTAAGATGAAGTTTTTGAGTGAAAAAAAGCTTGTCGATAAAGATAAAAATTAACTCAAGAAAGTGTTTCCTTTTATCATAAATTACGTGTAGAATTCACCTTCCGGCCAAGAGCCGGTAGTTCTTTAAACATATTTGGTTACTCGTGTGGGTGTTCAAAATACGAGAAAATTATAAAAAACTTTGTCACAGTTTTTAAACGTGACACATTGATCATAATTGAAGAGTTTGATCATGGCTCAGATTGAACGCTGGCGGTAGGCTTAACACATGCAAGTCGTGCGAGAAAGTATCTTCGGATATGAGTAGAGCGGCGGACGGGTGAGTAACGCGTAGGAATCTACCTAGTAGAAGGGGATAGCCCGGGGAAACTCGGATTAATACCGTATACCTCCTTAGGGAGAAAGAGGGCCTCTCTTGATGCTCTCGCTATTAGATGAGCCTGCGTAAGATTAGCTTGTTGGTGAGGTAATGGCTCACCAAGGC
>OCZA010000566.1_pt1 | contig 12459 bp, 10 predicted proteins | sample 1539021 | NCBI WGS metagenome assembly OCZA01 (sample SAMEA2619376, study PRJEB22493) | marine metagenome | biome: marine biome (ENVO:00000447); feature: surface water layer (ENVO:00002042); material: "saline water (ENVO:00002010), including plankton (ENVO:xxxxxxxx)" | depth 5 m | reverse complement strand
AATTATTTTTTTCAATACGAAGTTTAAAATTTTCTTCTCCCTTTGAATAGGTGCTACCTGTTCTAGATTCTGATAAAAACCCTACATTCCTTAGATCAATAGATTCATTAGAATTCATAAAATTGGGATCATTGATAACTTTCATGATGTAATCAGCAAGACTTTCTTCTGACTTATTAATAACTTCTTTTGCTTCTTTACTATTAATTGCCGAAGATATTTGATTAGTTGAAGAGCTACTAATATCCATTCTAGAAAAATCAGCATTATTTACAATTGTTAATGTTAGCAAGACAGAAGCAGCAGCAGTTAGGCCATTAGAGAACCAGATGTTTGAAAATAAACTTTTATTTAATTTATCTTTTGACTTAATCGATACGACTTGATTGTTTTTATAACTGGAGGCAATACCTGCCAAGCTATACATTGAAAGCTTTTTCTGTAATTTTTGATCTCCAGAAATTATTTCCAGCAAGCTATCAATTTCATTCTGATCAAGTTCACCGTCATAAAGTTCTGATATCTTTTTATCTATATCATTCATTTTCAATTATTTCCTTTTGCATATAATCAATAATAGATTCTCTTGCCCTAAAAATTCTTGATCTAACTGTTCCAATTGGTGTTTCGGTTATCAAACTTATTTCTTCATAGCTTTTACCTTCAGACTCTCTTAACGTAAAAGCCGTTTTTAAGGATTCAGGCATATTATTAATAAATTCTTTGATTTGTGTCATTGATTGATCATGCATTAATACCTGTTCAATATTTTCGTAGGAACTAATTTCAATCTCTGCGTGCTCGATTGATGTATTTACTTTTTGCTTTTTGGATGCAGAGCTAACAAAATGATTTTTAGCTAAATTAATTGCAATTCTATAGACCCAAGTAAAAAAGGCGCTGTCACCTCGAAAAGATTCTATTTGCTGCCAAACCTTTAGAAAAGTTTGTTGTGCTAAATCTTCTGAGTCTTCTTTTGACTTAGTATAAGAAAATAAAGAGGCGTAAACCCTTGGATAATATTTATTCACTAAAAAATTAAATGCTCCTTTGTCACCATTTTTTACTCGTTCAATTAAAACGGAATCATTATCATTTGAATTTTTTTTCATATAATTATGCTTCCTATGCTTTCTGACAGAAAAAAAAGCTAAAAGTTTCCTTGTTTAGTGAATGTTTTTAAATACTTATTAATAAAATTTTCGTGTGCATTATTATTAAGGTCTGTTTTTTTAAAAATAAAATCGTAAAGCTTTTGATCGTCATAGTTTAATATTTGTTCAAATATAATTAGTTCTTCTTGATCTAAATGGTCTAGCTTAGTTTGAGAAAACTCTCTCAGAAGTAAATCAATCTCTCTCATGCCTCTTCTGCACATCCAGTGAATTCTGTTTATTTCTTTGTTCATTGGTTAAAATATAATTTTATTAAACTGATTTTACTTGAAAAAAGATACACATAATAATTTTATACAACATGGCTCTTTGGTAATTGAAGATCTCAAGGTTATTATGTTAATTGGTGATATCAACAAAGTAGATGAATTCCTTCAAGGACAGGTTACTTCAGATCATACAAAAATTGAAGACGGAGGCTTTCAGCTATCTTCAATTTGTAATCACAAGGGTCAAGTAGTTTCAGATTTTTTTATTAATAAAACAAAAGATGGATACTGTTTTGTTATTAATAATGATCTCCAGGATGTTTTAATAAAAGAATTAACACCATTTGCTATGCTTCATAGAGTGGGTTTTAAAAAAATTAATAGTAATGTCGTTGGACATGTAAGCCCTTCAAAGTACATAGATAATGCTTATTGCAGTAATGATGACTTTAAAGTGTCAATTTCAATAAAAGAATCTGATTATGAGCATAGTGATTCTATTACTTATGAAAACTGGCAAGCGGCTAACAAAATTCTTGGTATCTTATTTCTTCATGTTGAAGATACAGTCAAATATAGGCCAATAGAAATTAATTATGACAATTTACGAGTCTCTTTTGATAAAGGGTGCTATAGAGGACAGGAAATTGTTGCAAGAATGAAATATTTAGGAGTAGATAGAAGGAAGTTTTGTACTATTGTGGCTCAACAAGAATATACAGTTAGTAATGATATTAAAATTACAGGGGAAATAGTGAACTTAGATAACATAAAAGTATTTAATGCCATCATTAAAACAGCTGAATTAGATCACATTAGAAACGATCCCAAAATAATAACCATAATATAAATCTACCATTTAATTTCTTTTAAATTATTTTTCTTTAAATAACTATTACATTTAGAAAAATGCTTAGATCCAAAAAAACCCCGATATGCAGAAAATGGTGAAGGATGTGCTGCAGATAAAATCAAATTGTTATCATTGTCTATATATTTTAAATATTGTTTTGCGTGATTACCCCATAAAATAAAAACAATGTTATTTTTTTTGTTAAGAGTTTTAATAATATCTATTATGAATTTGTCCCATCCAATGTTTGAATGAGATCCAGGTTTAAGCACTTCAACTGAGAGAGAGCTATTCAATAAAAGTACTCCCTGCTTTGCCCAATTTTCGAGACAACCATCTTTATTTGATACGTAGCCAATATCATTTTCAATCTCTTTATAAATATTTCTAAGTGATGCAGGAACTGTTTGATTTTTATTAACCGAGAATGCTAATCCGTTAGCAAAGCCTCTTTGAAAGTATGGATCTTGACCAAATATAACAACTTTTGCAGAAGAAAAAGAGCAGTATTTAAATGCGTTAAATATATTATCAATTTTAGGAGATATTTCCTTTCCATTTTCTATTTCATTTTTTATGTATGAGATAGGTGCATTAATATTATCAAGTTTAGAGCATATCTTTAACTCTGAAAGCCAATCATTAGGCATTGAAATATTTTTATTTAAATTATTCATTATTTGACATAAATCTTATCCACAGAATCTGTGGATAAAGTTATGGATAACTTTATTTATACCACATAAATATGCATTAAATAAGGCTTTTATAGAAGTTGTATAAAAATTATACAAATATCAAAAATATAACCTTAAATCAGTGGTTTATCTAAAATACTAGGTAAAATATATACAAATTATATACAAATATAAGGCCCGGCAATAACACTATTTTTTTCTGTTGACAAGTGTTTTTTAGAATAAATTTAAATAAAGTTCGATATTAGACAATTGTTTATGAATAATTTGGTTTATTTACATAACCGAACACTTAAAACATTTACTATTTCTTTTAAATTATCAATTATTACTTGAGCGGGCTCATCGTCTAAATCTATTACAGTTATTGCGATTTCATTTCTACTTTTGTTGATCATGTCAGGAATATTTAAACTATGTGAAGCAATTTCTCCTGTAATATTTCCTATTACGCCTGGTTCATCTTTGTGAATTATCACGAGTCTATATTTGGTTGTTCTCCCAAGTTTTATTTTTGGGAAATTAACAGAATTTACTATTTCACCATCTTTTAAAAATTTATATGCTTGTTCTGCAGCCATAACTGCGCAATTTATTTCTGCTTCTTTTGTGCTTGCTCCAAGATGAGGTAGTAAAATAACATCGGAGAATTCCATTGATCTCTTTACCATTTCTGGCGTAGGAAAATCAGTTACAAATGAACTAATTCTCTTATTTTCTAGCGCACGAAGGACATCTTTATTGTTAACAATCGCTCCTCTTGATAAATTTATTAATTTGGCACCAGGCTTAACAAACTTTAAAACATCATTAGAAATTAAATTCTTTGTTTCTTCAATAAGAGGCACATGTATAGATATATAATCAGAGTTTGAAAGTAGGTCTTTAAGACTATCTGCTTTTACTACCTCCTTTGGGAGTTGCCAGGCTGCATCAATTGAAATATTTGGATCGTATCCAATAATCTTCATCCCCATATTAACAACTGATTGTGCCACAAGTGATCCGATTGCACCCAAGCCAATTATTCCAATTGTTTTACCTTTTAACTCGTTCCCTTTAAAATTTTTTTTATTTGTCTCTACTAAATGTGTTAACTCATCAGCAATTTCATTTGAAAGAGATTGAGCAAACTGATGTCCTTGTATTATTCCTCTTGATGATAGCAGTAAACCGCATATAACTAATTCCTTTACTGCATTTGCATTTCCACCAGGAGTGTTAAAAACTACTACTCCTTTGTCAGTAGCCGAGCTAATAGGTATATGATTTACACCAGCGCCTGCTCTGCATATACATTTTAAAGATTTATTGAAATCATCTTCATTAATTACATGACTTCGAATCAAAAGAGCATCTGGATTTTCTTCTTCTTTGGTAAGTCCATTTTCCTCTAAAAAGTCTATACCCTCAGCGGAAACATTATTATAAATTTTATAGGTATACATATGTCATCAGACTAGTTGAAATAGAGTTAAAAAAACAGAAGCATTATATACAAAATTGACATATATTAATCATATAAATATGAGTTTAGAAGTAAAAAATTTATCTTTTTCTTTCAATAAAAGTCTTTTGGTTGAAAATTTAGACTTCAAAATTGAAAAAAATGAAGTTGGTCTTATTGCTGGAACAAGTGGCATTGGAAAATCAACATTATTAAACATAATATCTGGTCTAAAAAATCCTGACAAAGGCTCTATTATTTGTAATGAAAAGATATTAAATAATGAAAATATATTTGTTGAGCCAGAAAAAAGGAACATAGGTTATGTTTTTCAGGACTTTGCTTTGTTTCCTCATATAAATGCAGAAAAAAATATAAAGTATGCTTTGTCGAAAGATCTTTTGGATTTTTATAATGTGGTTGTAGATTCGTTGTGTCTTTTTGATTGTATGGAAAAAATGCCTCATGAAATGTCTGGAGGGCAAAAACAAAGAGTTGCAATAGCAAGGTCTATACTTATGAAGCCATCTGCCCTACTCCTTGATGAGCCATTCTCAAATTTAGATTCTCAAAATATAGTAAATGCTCAAAAGTTAATTTCAAATTTTATTGAAAAAATACAAATACCTTGTGTATTGGTAACACACGACACTAATCAATTGGAGACTTTAAATATATCAAAAGTAATAAAACTTTCTTAATCTCTAAGAGACTTTTCTATGTAATCTTTCCATATTTTGTATCGATTTGTGTAGTTATCTTCTAAATTTTTATTAGGCTTAAATGAAAGTTTTTTAGTTTGGATATTTTTTAAACTTTCTCCAGAACCAATCATGGCCACCTTACATGCTCCAATTGCAGTTGACTCAACATTTTCTGGTTTCACAAGTTCTTTTTGAAGAGTATCGGCAAGTATCTGGCAAAACCTTGAGTTTTGTACCATTCCTCCATCTACTTTTAGTTTACTTATTTCAATATTATATTTTTCTAGGATGTTTGTTATTTCCTTTGTTTGAAAAGTAACCGCTAAGAAAGCTGCTGTGGTCATATCATTCACAGATGTATCCTGAGTAATTCCATAAAAGCCCCCCCTAATATCTGAATTCCAAAAAGGCGCACCTAAACCATTAAAAGCTGGTAAAAAAAGAACATTATTTGATTCGCCATCTTTATTTATAAAATTTTCACTTTCCTTTGCAGAACCAAAAAACTTCATTTTATCTCTTAACCATTTAATTATATTTCCACATGAATAAATACTACCCTCAATGGCATAATGAACTTCACCGTTTAACTTATATGCAACTGTTGTCAACAGGCCTTCACTTATTGATATGGGTTTATCTTTAGTATTGACCATTAGAAAGCAACCCGTTCCATATGTTGATTTCATATCACCTTGATTAAAACAGTCTTGTCCAACAAGAGCGGCTTGTTGGTCACCAATGACGCCTTTGATTACTATTTCATTTCCATCTATAGATAATGTCCCAAAATTATCATCGCATGATAAAACCTGGGGCATCATTGATTTTGGAATATCAAATAACTGCAATAATTCATCATCCCAATCCATTGTATTAATATTGAAGAGCAATGTTCTGGAAGCATTAGTTACATCTGTAAAATGATTTTTTTCTTTTGAAAGCATATATATTATGTAAGTATCCACTGTGCCAAAAAGAAGCTCTCCTTTTTCAGCTAAACTTTTTGCTCCATCAACATTGTCCAATATCCATTTTATTTTTGTTGCTGAAAAATATGGATCTAATACTAAACCTGTTTTTTCTGATATTAATTTTTCATGTCCTTCTTGTTTTAACTTATCGCAAGAATGGTAAGTTCTTCTGTCTTGCCAGACAATTCCAGGGTAAATGGGCTTTCCTGTTTTCTTTGACCATACTATTGTTGTCTCTCTTTGGTTTGTTATTCCACATGCACTAATATTGCTTTCTGTTTTCAAAACATTTGAAACAGTTTCTTCTACACTCTTAACTACATCTGCTGGATCTAATTCAACCCAGCCATCATCTGGATAAAATAAATCGTATTCTATTTGAGAATCTACAACTGATTCTAGATTTGAATTAAAAATGATTGCGCGAGAGCTTGTTGTGCCTTGATCAATAGATAAATAATTTCTCATAATCTTTCTCCTGCGATAATTATCCACAATTTATTAACTTATTGCCAACAGGTAAAAAACACCATATATACACTATATTGTGTAAAAAAATGAAATTGTCACAATATATTGTGTTTTTTTGCTTGATTCTTTGTCCACAATTAGTATATTAGTGTTTAGGAAAAAACTTTTAGGTACTGCAGACATCTCTTAAATTTTTCCAAAAGAAAAAATAATAAAAAGACTCAAGCAAGTAAGGGAAATATTGGGGAAAAAATGGAAATACAACAACAAGAAAAAACAACACAAAAAAATCAAACTATTGCAGAAATAGAAAACACAGCCCCAGGCAAATTAAGGGTAATAAAAAGAAATGGAAAAGTAGTACCTTTTGAAGATGACAAAATAAAAGTTGCAATAACAAAAGCATTTTTAGCAATTGAATCTGGTAATGCTGCAGCAAGTGAAAGAATACATAAAAAAGTTAGTAAGTTGACAGATAGTGTTGTTGAAGTTTTTAAAAGAAGAATGCCCTCTGGCGGCACTCTTCATATCGAAGAAATTCAGGATCAGGTTGAACTCCAGTTAATGCGATCTGAAGAATTAGAGGTTGCTAAGTGTTACATCCTATACAGAGCAGAAAGATCTCAAGAAAGAAAAAGAGATATACCAGATATCGATATTTCAAACGCACCAAACATTAATATAACTAAAAGTGATGGCTCTGTTGTTCCATTAGATGTTGAAAGAGTAGCAACTTTAATAAGCGATGCATGTGAAGATCTTGAAGAAGTAACTGTTAATGAGGTTCTTGATGAAGCTCTTAAGAATTTATATGACGGAGTATCTATTGCTGATATGAGAACAAGTTTGGTCATGTCAGCAAGAACAAAGGTTGAAAAAGAGCCTAATTATTCATTCGTTACAGCTAGAATATTAATGGATCAGATCAGAAATGAAGCATTAAATTTTCTAGGTGTTGCTGAAGATTCTACGTATCAAGAAATGGAAGCAAATTATCCTAAAGCTTTTAAAGCATATATAGATAAAGGTATAGAGTTAGATATTCTAAATCCAGAATTGAAAAATTTTGATCTTGATAAATTATCTAATGCAATAGACTACACCAGAGATAACCAGTTTACATATTTGGGTTTGCAAACGTTATATGACAGATACTTTATACATTGTGATGATACAAGATATGAATTACCCCAAGTGTTCTTTATGAGAGTTTCTATGGGTCTTGCTCTTGAAGAAGAAAACAGAGAGGAAAGAGCAATTGAGTTTTATAAATTATTGTCGAGTTTTGATTACATGAGCTCTACACCGACTTTATTTAACTCCGGTACGAAAAGGCCTCAACTTTCTTCATGCTACTTAACAACCATACCTGATGATCTTGATGGTATTTTTTCTGCTATGAAAGATAATGCCTTGCTGTCGAAATGGGCAGGAGGATTAGGCAATGATTGGACTCCTGTGAGAGCAATGAATTCATACATCAAGGGAACAAATGGAAAAAGTCAGGGAGTGGTTCCATTCTTAAAAGTTGCAAATGATACAGCTGTTGCTGTTAATCAAGGCGGAAAGAGAAAGGGAGCCATGTGTGGATATCTTGAAACTTGGCACTTGGATATAGAAGAGTTCTTGGAACTTAGAAAAAACACTGGCGACGAAAGAAGAAGAACACATGATATGAATACTGCAAACTGGGTTCCTGATTTGTTCATGAAAAGAGTTGAACAAGATAAAGATTGGACTCTTTTCTCCCCAGGAGAGGTGCCAGAACTTCATGACCTAATTGGAAAAGCATTTGAAGAAAAATATGAAGAATATGAGCAAAAAGCAGCGAATGGAGAGATGGATCAGTATAAATCAATTCCAGCAAAAGAATTATGGAGAAAAATGTTAACAATGTTATTTGAAACTGGGCATCCATGGATAACATTTAAAGACTCTTGTAATTTAAGATCACCACAACAGCATGCAGGAGTAATACATTCCTCTAATTTATGTACTGAAATTACTTTAAATACAAGCGCTGATAATGAAATTGCTGTGTGTAATTTAGGTTCAGTTAATTTAGCAAACCACATGCAAGATGGTAAATTAGATGAAGAAAAGGTAAAGCAAACAGTATCAACAGCTATTAGGATGCTTGATAACGTAATAAATATTAATTATTACTCGGTTGATACTGCAAAGAACTCGAACTTTAAGCATAGGCCGATTGGGCTTGGCCTGATGGGTTTTCAAGATGCCCTGTATCTTCAGAATATTCCTTATTGCAGTGAAGAGGCAGTCAAATTTGCAGACACAAGTATGGAGCTAATAAGCTATAACGCAATCCTTGCATCAACTGAATTAGCAAAAGAAAGAGGTGCGTACGAATCATTTGATGGGTCACTATGGAGTAAAGGAATACTACCAATAGATTCAATTAAGATACTTGAAGAAAACAGAGGAAAAGAGTATTTGAATGTAGATAGATCCGAAACATTGGATTGGGACACTTTAAGAAAAAAAGTTGTGAAGGATGGAATGAGAAACTCAAATGTGATGGCAATAGCACCAACAGCAACAATATCAAACATTACAGGTGTGACTCAATCAATTGAGCCAACTTATCAAAATCTATATGTTAAATCTAACTTGTCTGGTGAATTTACAATCGTTAATCCTCATCTTGTAAGAAAATTAAAAGATTTAGATTTATGGGATGATGTAATGATAAATGATCTTAAATACTTTGAAGGAAGTTTGACAGAAATATCAAGAATTCCTGAAGATATAAAAAAACTATTTTCAACTGCTTTTGAAGTTGAGCCAAGATATATTGTTGAGTCTGCTAGTAGAAGACAGAAATGGATTGATCAGGGTCAATCTCTCAATTTATATATAGGAAATGCTGACGGCAAAAAATTAGATATTACATATAGGATGGCTTGGTATTCAGGTTTAAAAACAACCTATTACCTAAGGTCAATAGCCGCAACATCAACAGAAAAATCAACAGTACAACAGGGAAAACTTAACGCTGTAAGCACTGAAACAAATGAAACTGCTACACAGGAACTAGGCGCACCAGCGCCAATTCCAGAAGCATGCTCTCTGGATGATCCAGATTGCGAAGCATGTCAATAAATTTTAAGGAGAAATCAATATGTTAAATTGGGATGAATACGGAAAAGAAGAAAACACAGCACCTCCAGCGGCGCCGGAAACAAAAACAGAAGCATCTGCTCAAAAGGCAGAAGTGCAACAACCAGAACCTCCTCAGCCAGCTGAAACTGCGGTATCAACTGAGTCATCTAATATTGGCGAAGGATCTAGGGCTGAAGCAGCAAGAAAAGCTGTTAATGAACTAGATGAAGCGGCTGGCATTGAGGAACTTGATGAGATGATGGCAAATGGTAGAGTGCAAGTTGATCAAAAAATGATGATTAATTGTAAAGCAGACTTAAATCAGCTAGTACCCTTCAAGTACGATTGGGCTTGGCAAAAATATCTGGATGGAAGTGCAAACCATTGGATGCCACAAGAGATAAATATGACAAATGATATTGTTTTATGGAAGTCAGAAGATGGATTAACTGAAGATGAGAGAACAATTGTAAAAAGAAACCTTGGTTTCTTTTCAACAGCAGATTCTCTCGTTGCAAATAATTTAGTCCTAGCTTTGTACAGATTGATTACCAATCCAGAATGTAGGCAATACATCCTAAGACAAAGTTTAGAGGAAGCTATTCATACTCATGCATATCAATACTGTATTGAATCATTAGGCATGGATGAAGGAGAAATCTTTAATATGTATAGAGAGATACCTTGCGTTGCTAGGAAAGCTTCATGGGGACTTAAATATACGCAAGAAATATCTAACCCTGATTTTAAGACAGGTACAGAAGAAACAGACAAGCAACTACTTAAGAATCTTATTGCTTTCTATTGCGTACTTGAAGGAATCTTCTTTTACTGTGGATTTACTCAAATTTTGTCAATGGGTAGAAGAAATAAAATGACTGGAACTGCTGAGCAATTTCAATATATTTTAAGAGATGAATCTATGCATGTTAATTTTGGTATTGATGTAATAAATCAGATCAAAATAGAGAATCCTCATTTATGGGATGAGCAAATGAAATCAGAAGCTGCACAAATGATTTTAGAAGGAACTGAACTAGAGATTCAGTATGCAAGAGATACTATGCCAAGGGGTGTTTTAGGAATGAATGCTGCAATGATGGAAGAATATTTAAAATTTATTGCTAATAGAAGATTAACTCAAATAGGCCTCGATGAAGAATTTACAGGTGTGAGCAATCCTTTCCCTTGGATGTCAGAAATAATTGACTTAAGAAAAGAGAAAAATTTCTTTGAAACAAGAGTGACTGAGTATCAGGTTGGTGGCGCTCTTAACTGGGAATAAATTAAACTGAAAAGCTAGGTCTGGCAAAAACTTGAGCGACATAGTCGTTTAAGTTTTTGTAGTCCTTTAGCTCAAGTCTATTTAGTCTAACTAAAAAATTTAAATTTACTGCTAGCTGAATATCTGCATAACTAAATCTATCTGCTGCAATGAATTCCTTCGTGGAAATAATTTCATTAAACGTCTCTAGAGCTTTTGTACCGAGCTTTCTTTGAGAAAGTCCAAACTCTTGATTTTGATCTTCCATTTTGCTCATATGTGGATGAGTATGTCTAAAGCCATGGGCTAACGGGGTTGCCAATTCATAGGTTACTCTTGAATACCACATTTCAATTGAAGCAATTTCCATAGGATTATTACCAAACATATTTGGTTCCGGATAGATAGATTCCAGATATCTGCAAATTGCAGTAGTTTCAAGAATAATGGTTCCATTATCAAGCTGAAGTGCAGGTACTCGTGAATTTGGTGCAATAGATTTATATTTAGAACTTTTATGTTCTAATTCCGCTAAATTGAGGTTTATGATCTCTACATCTTTGATATCTTTCTCAGATAAAAAAATGAGCACCTTTAAAGGACTAGGAGCAAGCTTACTTGAATAAAGTTTCAACTTTTATTCCTTACTAATTAATTCAAAAAATTTTAAAGTTTGCTCACCACCATTTTGAAGAGCTCTAGCATCTTCCATATCAGATATCTTGTCCCAGTTGGCTTGTATATTTTCAGGAGTCATGTCTTTATCCATTCCTAATGAAACTCCCATTGTTTCATGAATAAATATTCTCGAAAAAACTCCAGCTCCTGCAGCCATGATTGCTCCATTAGGAGCATCATCACTAGCTAAATATATAACTGCTGGTGTGACATATTCTGGTTGTAAGTTCTTACCGAAATCTTCAGGAATTAATCCTTCTGTCATTCTCGTGTATGCAACAGGAGTAATAGAATTGGTGAAAACATTTTTATTTTGACCTTCAATTTTTAAGGTATTCATTAATCCAATCATTGCCATCTTTGCAGAGCCATAATTGGTTTGTCCAAAATTACCAAATACACCACTAGATGAGCTAGTAAAAATAATACGCCCATATTCTTGATCTCTCATAATTGGAAATACTGTATGTGTGCAATTCAAACTTCCTTGGAAATGCACATCCATCACAAGATTAAAATCTTCTAAAGTTACCTTATGAAAGCTTTTATCCCTCAAAATACCAGCATTGTTAACCAATATATCCACTCTGCCCCACTCAGTCATAGTCTGGTCAACCATTGCCTTGACTGCATCTAAGTCTGTAACACTTGCTCCATTTGAAATAGCTTCTCCACCTTCAGACTTGATAAGCTCAACAACCTCATTTGCTGCATCACTTGCGCCACTTCCATCTACACTTCCTCCAAGATCATTAACAACCACCTTTGCGCCTCTTCTTGCTAATTCAAGAGCATGCTGTTTGCCAATACCTCCACCTGCACCAGTAACGATAGCAACTTTTTCATCAAATCTAATAGTCATT
>OCZA010000565.1_pt1 | contig 12464 bp, 11 predicted proteins | sample 1539021 | NCBI WGS metagenome assembly OCZA01 (sample SAMEA2619376, study PRJEB22493) | marine metagenome | biome: marine biome (ENVO:00000447); feature: surface water layer (ENVO:00002042); material: "saline water (ENVO:00002010), including plankton (ENVO:xxxxxxxx)" | depth 5 m | reverse complement strand
CTCTCAAAAGAGATAGATCTTTTAAACTCATAACCACTTATGTCTAAATGTAATTTGTCTGCTTCAGATATTAATGCATCAATATTAAGGTCAATAATATTTAATTTATCTGTCCTAAGGGTATCTACAAATGTCTCTAGGTTACTCTGGGTACATATATCTGTTTTATTCCAGTGAGGAGTTTTTACAAAACCAATTTTCAATTTCTTCAAGTCTACATTTTGTGGTTTTACAATTTTTTCTTCTAATAAAATTGATCGAAAAAGAGATAAATCTTCTACTGATCTTGTCATTAGGCCTAATGTGTCAATTGAAGGAGAGTTTGGGAGAATTCCAGATTTATCAAAGTCCCCATATGTTGGTTTATAACCAATGACACCACAATAGGCTGCTGGTCTAATAACCGAACCAGTCGTCTGAGTTCCAAAACAAACTGGTGCCATCATGGAAGCAACAGCCGCTGCTGATCCAGAACTAGAGCCACCTGGAGTAAAGTCTTTATTATGTGGATTTGTCGTTAGGCCTGGAGCCCTATGTCCCAATTCTGTAGATACTGTTTTGCCCATAAACACACAACCGGATTGCTTTGCAACTGCAACCGATGCAGCATCTCTTGCGGGAATGTTGTTTTTGTAAAAAGGTGTACCAAAACCAGTAGGCACATTACTAGCATCTATAATGTCTTTTATTCCAAATGGTATACCAAGTGCGATATCGTTTTTTTGTTCATCTAATTGTTTTGATTTTTTTAAAGCATTTTCTTCATCTAAATATATCCACGCTTTCACAACATCTTCTTTTTCTTTGATTCTTTCAAAGCAACTTAATACCCATTCATGTATAGAAAGTTTTTTATTTCTTATAAGTTTAATTGCTTCACTTGCCGTTAATTCGAAAGGTTTTGTCATTTGTTTTCACTAAATAATTTCAAGGTTGTATATACTAATGATTATTTTTTGGTTTTGTAAAATTAAATTATAGTTTAATATTTAATATAAACTGAGGAGAAATAAATGGAAAATATGACTGAAAAATTTGCTGAATTTTGTGAACAGTTAAAATATGAAGATCTTTCTCCAGAAGTTATTAAAAGAACAAAATTACTTATCTTGGATACTGTAGGTATTATCATCAGGGCCAGACATGACGCAGAATCAACATCTAGCTTAGTTTCTGCAATTGATAAATTAGAAATGAGCAATGGTAGCTGCCAAGTATTTTCGGATAAAAAAACATATTCACCAAGCGCTGCAGCACTCTTAAATGGAACTTTAGCGCATTCTCTTGATTTTGATGACACACATGCTGAAGCCTCTCTTCATTCAAGTGCACCTATTTTATCAGCTGCGCTGGCAGCTGCGCAGATGAATAAATCATCTGGCCAAGAATTAATTACAGCATGTGTTGTTGGTTACGAAGTTCAGATAAGACTAGGTTTGGCTGGAGGATCTTCAGCGCATTATAAAAAAGGATTTCACCCTTCTGCAACATGCGGTATTTTTGGTGCGGCAGCTGCAGCAGGATACTTGATGGGATTAACTAAGGAGCAGTATATATCTGCCTTTGGTATTGCTTTAAGTCAATCTGCAGGGTCTATGCAATTTTTAACGGACGGTGCGTGGACTAAAAGATCTCACGTTGGGCAGGCTGCTCAAAATGGTTTAAGTTGTGCAATTATGGCTGGTGAAGGTTTCAAAGGTCCTTCACAAGCTTTCGAAGGACAATGGGGGTATTTACACTCGTATGCTTCAGGTGGTGATGTCAAAAAAGCAACAAATGGTCTTGGAGAAGAGTTTGAAACTCTCAATCTTGGTGTCAAACCCTATCCGTCATGTAGATATAGTCATGCTGCAATAGATGGATTAATAGAGTTGAAAAAAGAATTAAAATTTTCATCTGATGATTTAGATGATATTGATATCGGCTTGTCAGAAACTGCTTTGAACATAATTGGTTATCCATTAACTGACAAGCAACACCCTAAAAGTGTTGTTGACGGTCAGTTTTCGATGCCATTTTGTGCTGCAGTTACAGTTAAAAGTGGTGGATTGCAATGGGATGATTATAAAAATCATCTAAATAATAAAGATACACTCTCATTATGTAATAAAATAAAGGTAAGCCCTGACGAGGATGCAGAAAAATGTTGTCCTGAATATATGAGTGCCAAAGTAAAAGTTGTGGTAAAAGGAGAAAAATACGAAAAATTCGTTAAAATTCCTAAAGGAGAACCAGAAAACTTTATGGAGGATGTAGAGTTTATATCAAAATTTAAGGGATTAACTGAGCCATATCTATCAAAACAAAGAGTCGATCAATTGACAGATTTAATGCTTAAAATTGATCAAGCTAACAATGTAAATTCAATTTTTGAATATAGTCAGATTGATATTTAGATTTATTAAGGAGTAAGTTTATGAATGATCAAAGAGTTCTAGAAGTCGAGCAAAAAAGTCCTGTTTCAGAAGAAGATAATCTTATTATAGACACAGTAAATAAGTTTCTTGAAAGAGATGTAAAGCCATTTGTTAAGGAGTTTGAATCAGAAGATAAATACCCTCAATTAATTGCTGATAAAATGGCAGATTTAGGTCTTTTTGGAGCAACGATATCCCCAGAATACGGAGGCTTGGGTTTATCGGCAGTTACTTATTCCAAAATTGTGGAAAACGTCTCTGCAGTGTGGATGTCTGTATCAGGTATTTTTAATTCTCATTTAATAATGTGTGCGGCTGTTGAGAGGTTTGGTTCCGAAGAGATGAAACAGTATTATCTTCCAAAGTTTGCATCCGGTGAAATAAGAGGTGGTATTGCATTAACTGAACCAGACTGTGGAACTGACCTCCAATCAATTAAAACAAAAGCAGAAAAAGTAGGTGATAACTACATCATTAATGGGACTAAAACTTGGATAACAAATTCAGTTCAGGGTTCAATTTTAGCAGTTTTAGTCAAGACTGACACAAATATTAAACCTGCTCACAAGGGAATGAGTTTAATACTTGTAGAAAAAAAGCACGGATTTGTAGCCAGAAAATTAAAAAAACTTGGATATAGAGGTATTGATACAGGAGAAGTGCAACTTGAAAATGTAAAGGTGCCTAAGTCTAACCTTATTGGTGAAATAGAAGGTAAGGGTTTACAGCAAATTCTAGCTGGCCTTGAGTTAGGTAGAATAAATGTAGCTGCAAGGGGTGTTGGAGTTGCTAGAGCATCTCTAGACGATTCTATAGAGTATGCTAAAACTAGGAAAACTTTTGGCAAGCCTATAAGTGAACATCAATCAATTCAAATTAAATTAGCAGAAATGGCAACTAAGCTTGAGGCGTCGAGGTTACTAACAGAGCAAGCCGCAAAAGCTTATGACTCAGGAAACAGGTCTGATTTGCAGGCAGGAATGGCTAAACTTTTTGCTACTGAAACAGCATTGTTTAATTCAACCGAAGCAATGAGAATTCATGGTGGATTTGGATATTCTCCAGAATATAATATTGAGAGATATTATAGGGACGCACCTCTATTAGCCATAGGTGAGGGTACTAACGAATTACAAAAACTTATTATTGCCAAGCAATTAGTTTCAGATAATTAAAAGTACTGATTATAAAAAATTGTTGTACTAAAAGCGCCTACTCCAACTAGTAATCCCATAATTGGTTTTTTGGGCAAGCATAAAAATACGATTACCCCAATCACGAATGGTATTAATCTTTCAAGCATATTAGTTTGAGCTAAGGCGCCAGTAGGGAAGAAAATAATTCTAACCATCAATCCTGTAGTCATCGCAAAGGCAACAGCATTTATCCATTTTGCAAAAAGGCCATCTTTATCGATTTTGCTAGATAATGTAACACCAAGAATTCTCCAAATAAAAATACCTAGCCCTGCGACTAATAACATAAACCAAGGCATCAACTCTGGGCTAATGAATGAAAGATCATGCATTAGATTTACCTTTTTTTAGAAGATAATTAATTAAAAGTCCCAACGTTCCGCCAACCAAACCGCCAATAATTATACTCCAATCACCAATATACGGATAAAGAATGGGTCCTATTATGCCTCCGCTTACAACAGCAACCCTATAATATAATTCTACAGCTCTTAACATTAAAATTGTTATATATAAGGGCATTATGAAAACAGGAATGGAGACAATGTCAGTCGGCAGAATATCGTATAATTTAAAACCAATAATTGTTGTGAATGTATTAATAGTTATTAGAGCTAAACTTAGACCTCTAAAAAAACTTAAAAGCTCTTTCTCTTGAAACTCATTTTTAATTTTTATTAACTCAGCCCAGCCAGTTGGACTTATGAGGTGTGCCCACAATAATTTTGAAATGAATGGTATTTTGTGACTATGAATATTCATTAAAGTCATACCAGATAAAACTAAAAAAAACTGTCTCATATTCGCCAGCAAGACTGTTGTGAAGAGCAAAAATATTGGTGTGCCTACAGTATACAATGATACAAATATAACCATTCCTGGCATACTCCAAAGTACAATCAATGAACCAACGGTCAGATAAAGATCAAGACCAGCTTCACCAGCGAAAACTCCAAAGCCAAACATAGCTGCACTCATTCCTATTCCAGGAAAACCAAAACCGGTTAAAATACCTTTTTTAAAGGGACTATAATTTTTCTTCATAAATTTATTTTTTCTAAATTATTGTTTTGCTATTAGATCTATTTCAACCGACGCACCAACAGCAAGGCCAGTCACACCAATACATGTTCTTGCAGGAAGTTTATTTTCATCAAAATAAGATTTATAGATTTTATTTACTTTATCAAAATCTTGAAAATTTACTAAATAAACCCTTACAAATGTTACCCTTTCCAAAGATGATCCTGACTGTTTTAAGACGTCCATAAGGTTCTTCATAACTTGATGAGTTTGTTCTTCTACGTCATTACTAACTAGTACGTCTGGATTATTTGGTAATGTTGGCATCTGTCCAGTAACAAAAATAAAGTCACCTGCCTTTACAGCATGGCTAAACGGCCCTACTCTTTTAGGACCATTTTCAAATACTAAATGTTCTATATCCAATCGACTGCTCCTAGTTAGATTATTTGTTGTCAAAAGCGTTATTTCAAATAAACTTATATTAACAGGGGGACTTTTCAATGAGATTTACAAATAAAACTGTATTTATTACAGGCGCTGCTGGGGGTATAGGTCGTCAAACTGGATTAAGTTTTGCCAAGGAAGGTGCCAATGTAGCTGTTTCAGATCTAGATTTTGATATGGCTGAAAGAGTTGCAAATGAAATAAAATCTGCTGGCGGTATTGCAGAACCTTTCAAATTAGACGTAACAAATCAGAATGAAACAATTGAAACAATGAATAATGCCTACAAACATTTTGGAGGCTTAGACGTAGCATTTTGTAATGCTGGTATAAGAGAAATTGTTTCTCCTTTAGAGTTATCTATCGAGGAATGGAGAAAGGTTATCGATATAAATGTTACCGGTGTTTTTATCACTGCTCAAACATTTGCAAAACACTGCATAAAAGAAAAAATAAAAGGTAACATAGTTATTACATCATCAACTTTAAGTGTAACCGCAGCGCCTAATAGATGTGCTTATACTTCATCTAAACATGCTACAGCTGGAATGACTAAACAATTAGCGATCGACTTGGCTAAGTATGATATTAGGGTTAATGCAGTGGGGCCAGGTGTAATTCGGACACCTTTAACAGAAAGATATTTCCAAGATGAAGAAGCTTCTCAAAAAGTAAGAAACTTACACGCTATGAAACGTTGGGGAGAACCCAATGAGATTTCGAGTGCCGTTTTGTATTTAGCCAGTGAAGAAGCAAGCTTCTGTACAGGCACAAACTTAATTGTAGATGGTGGTTGGACAGCTGGTAAGGATTGGTAGTTAATTTATTTTTTCTAGAACTGGATGCAAGTATTTTAAAAACTCTTCTGGGTTTTCACTCATTGGAAAGTGACCAACATTCTTCATTTTAACCATCTCGATTCCAATGGTGTCAGCAAGAGACTTTGTTTCTTCTGGAGTTGCAGAATAATCATATTCACCTGTAAGTAAAAATATTGGACATTTTGAATTATTTATTTTTTTAATTTCTGTTCCAATATTTCCATCAAATTTATAAAAAAATAAATCTCCTTTAAAAATACCTGGTCCACCTTGCATATAATGCCACATAGTCTCAAACTTATCATTTTCAGGGCTAGTTGGAGCCATTAAACCATAGGCAATTCCGCCACAGACTTCACCTCCATGTACATCTTGCCTATGAAGCCAACTAATATCGTAATAAGGATCTAAATGTCCGGCACTTTGAAGTCCTATTAGGGCTTTAAACTTTTCAGGGAAATGTATAGCTAGATGTAGAATGATTCTACCGCCTATTGAACAGCCCATTACAACCGGCTTAACTAATTCTAAACCGTCTATAAAGCTCATTATTTGAGAAATATATGACTCAGTTGAAAGTTTATAATGCCCAACTTGTGAATTTTCGGGAGGTGACGATTTACCATGCCATGGCATATCAAAAACTATAACACGATATTTTTTTAATATTTTTTTATCGTTTAGAAGAGCTCTGTATTGTCTTCCATCAGAGCCTGCAGTATGAAGACAAACTAAAGGAATACCCTCACCAGCTTCTTCCCAGTAAATTCTGTGTTTAACTCCGTCTATTTCAAATTTACCGTAATTACCAGTTATAGGTTCTTTTTCAATTTTCATTATTACTCTCCGCTGGTCTTAGAGAGGCAAGTAGCAATTTGAAGTATAGTAGGTGTGACATTAAGGGATGGAGATCTCCTTCAAATTTTAAAACCTTTCTTCTAAGCATTGCGATAATGTCATGTGATCCTGGTTGAGGAGTTGATTGCAAAAATTTTAACCACTCATTCTTTGAAGCCGTTAATTTAAAAATATAGCTTGGCATTACAAACGGCCCTTCTTCGACATTTGTTACATTGCCTTTTTCAATACTAATTAAATATTCATCATCAACAGTGCTTATCATAAAACATGTATTAAGGTACTGCGCCATAATTGAAAGTTGGCTTCGTCTTTCATTTTTTTCAATTAATGATTTAAACATACAAATCTCGAAACATATTTTGTAAAGATTGGCATATTATTAATTTATTACCAATTAGATTTTTTATTTGATATGTTAATAAATAATTATAAGTCTGGAGGATTAGATGAACGGAGCAGAAAGTTTAGTTGGCACTCTATTAGAAGGAAATGTAGACGTCTGTTTTACTAATCCAGGAACATCTGAAATGCATTTTGTAGCAGCTTTAGATAAATACGATAAAATGAGAAGTATTTTATGTCTATTTGAGGGTTGTGCTACAGGAGCAGCTGACGGTTACTTCAGGATGAAAAGAACTCCGGCCTCTACTTTACTACATTTGGGTCCTGGTTTGGCTAATGGTCTTGCAAATCTTCATAATGCAAAGAAGGCTAGTTCAGGAATAGTAAATATTGTTGGAGAGCACGCCCTTGATCATATAAAACTCAATGCTCCATTGACTTCGGATATTGAAGGGATAGCAAGACCTGTTTCTCATTGGGTTAAAACCAGTAAATCATCAAAAGATATTGCAGTTGATGGAGCTGAGGCGATTGAAATGGCAAATATTAATCCAGGCCAAATTGCTACTTTGATATTACCTGGTGACACTGCATGGAATGAAGGAAACGCAATTCAATCTATTAAGTTAAAAAATAAATATAGTACCGTTTCCTCAAATTTAATTGATGAAGCTGTAATAGCTCTTCGTGAAGCTAAAAATCCCCTAATACTTGTAGGTGGTTCAGCGTTAGAAGAAAAAAATCTAATAAAGCTAGCAAAAGTAGCTGATAAAATAGGTTGTCCAATGAAAACAGATTGGTTTAATGCTCGATTAGATAAAGGTGCAGGAAGAATAAACTCAGTTAGAATTCCTTACGTGGTTGATAAAGCTGTTGAAGTTCTAAAAGACTTTGACAGCATTATAATTATAGGAGCAAGGCGACCTGTTGCTTTTTTTGCATATCCAAATAAACCAGGTGTGCTAACACAAGAAAGTACAAAGTTTATTGAATTAGCGTCACTTTCAGATGACATTACTAGTGTTATTAATGAGTTATCAGATAAAGTGGGAATTAGTGATAATAAACCAAGCACAGTTTCAGAACTCAAAATTCCTGATATTCCAAGTGGTCCCATCAATCCAACTTCGCTTGGTATGGTTTTGGGTGCTCTTATTCCAGAAAACGCAATAGTTGTAGATGAATCTGTAACTACTGGAAGAGAATTTTTTTATCAAACAGCTGGTTCTTATCCACATACATGGCTTAATAATTGTGGGGGATCAATTGGTTTTGGAATGCCAGTTGCCATAGGTGCGGCAGTTGCATGTCCTGACCAAAAAGTTATTTCCTTAGAAGGAGATGGTAGTGCGATGTATACTGTCCAGTCTTTGTGGACAATGGCCAGAGAAAATTTAGACATAGTCGTATTAATATTCGCAAACCAAAGTTACAAAATTCTACAAGGTGAGTTAACGAACGTTGGTGTTGATAATCCAGGCAAATCAGCTTTGGAAATGTTATCTTTAAAAGATCCATCTTTAGACTGGGTATCAGTATCCAAGGGTATGGGAGTTGATGCAGTTAGAGTAGATAATATAGAAGACTTAGTAAAAAATTTTAAGCATGGATTAAAAGACAAAGGCCCATTCTTAATTGAAGTTATGATCTAAAGAATTTCAGCGTAACAAAATTGTAATAATTTAAGTCTATAAAAACTAAGTTTTGAGAATTCATAAAGTTGGAATTGATGAATTTAAGGTAGATTCTTACTGAATGAAACTCAAAACTCCAATTTTTGAGGCTAAATTGTCTTTAAACCTAACAACAAAAAAAATTATTAGTCATAAAAAAGATAGATATTTTGATCGTGAAATTAGTTGGTTGTCTTTTAATGAAAGGGTTTTGCTTAAAGCGTATGATAAAGCAATCCCATTTGGTGAAAGATTAAGGTTTGTAACCATTTCATCAGAAAATTTAGATGAATTCTATATGGTTAGAATAGCTGGATTACTTCAGTTAATTAGTCAAGGCTCTAAAATAGTTCCAGAAACTGGAATGAGGGCAGATGAATTATTAAAATCTGTACTGAGTGCTTCCAAAGATTTAAAAAATAAACAACAAAAATGTTTGAAGTATTTATTAAATCAAGAAGAAGATTGTAATGTTTCAATTTTATTTGAAAATCAATGGAATAAAAATGAATTAAAGTGGCTTGAGGAATATTATGAACAAAATATTTTGCCACTTCTCACTCCAACTACATTAGACCCCGCACATCCTTTTCCATTTATTCAAAATAAAGGTAAGTGTGTGTTAATGGAAATGAAGGATACCAACGGTAACAATATTAACTGCGTGGTTTTACTTCCTGATAATATTGATAGATTTATAAGGTTACCAGGTGAGCACCAAAAATATGCAATGTTGGAAACACTAGTCACAAAGTTTGTTCATTTAATCTATCCAGAATATAAATTATTAAAATCAGGTATGTTCAGAGTAGTAAGAGATGCTGAAATAGAAATAGATGACGAGGCAGACGATCTGATAGGACAATTTGAGTCTGCAATAAGAGCAAGAAAAAGGGGTGGAATCGTTTCTCTGATTTTTTCCCATGACTTATCCAAAACTGCACAGAAATTATTGACAAGAGAATTAAATATTCCTGATGAACATATATTTGTAGCAGAAGGATTTGTTGGCATAAGTGACTTTACAGAAATAATAAATAATTTGCCCAAACAAGATTTATTCAAACCTTATAAACCTAGAATGCCACAAAGAATTTTGGATTTTAAAGGTGATTGTTTTTTAGCCATAAAGAATAAAGAAATAATAGTTCATCATCCTTATGAAAGTTTTGATGTTGTCTTAAGTTTACTTCAACAGGCAGCTGCTGATAAAAATGTTCTGACGATACGACAAACGTTATACAGGACTTCTCCTGACTCTCCTATTGTGGAAGCATTGGTGGCAGCTGCTGAGGCAGGTAAATCTGTTGTCGCAGTAATTGAATTAAAAGCTAGATTTGATGAAGACAATAATGTGCAACTAGCTAGAATCTTAGAAAGAGCAGGTGCTCAAGTTGCTTATGGGTTAGTTGATTTAAAGGTACACGCAAAATTATCTTTAATAACAAGAAAAGAAGGAAAAAAATTAGTTTCTTATGCTCATTGTGGAACTGGTAATTACCATCCATATACTGCTAAAATTTACACAGATTTTTCATTATTTACTATGGATAAAAAAATATGTGAGGACGCAAGATCAGTTTTCAATTTTCTTACAAGTCATGTTCAACCAAAACAATTAAATAAGATGATAATCTCACCTAACTCCTCATTTGATTGGTTAATGGAGAAAATTGATAATGAGATAGATAATACTAAAAAGGGTTTTGAAAGTGGAATTTGGATTAAATGCAATGCTATTGTCGATCAAAAAATTATTGAGAAACTATACGAAGCATCTAATGCAGGTGTAAAAATTCATTTAATGGTTAGAGGCATTTGTTGTCTTCGCCCTAATGTTAAAGGGATGTCAGAAAATATTAAAGTTTCAGCTATTATTGGAAGGTTCCTTGAACATGGAAGAATTTATGTTTTTGCAAATAAAGGAAAACTCCAATCTGAAAGTAATCTAGTTTATATATCTTCAGCTGACATAATGCCCAGGAATTTATACCATAGAGTTGAGGCTTTTATACCATTAGAAAACAAGACAGTCAGAAACCAAGTTCTTACACAAGTATTGCCTGCCTTAATAAACGATATAAAAAATACTTGGCAATTAAATGAATATGGAGAATACTCCAAGAATGAGGACGAGGATAAGTCATTTTGTGCGCATACGTATTTTATGAATAACCCAAGTTTATCTGGACAGGGAAGCTTAGCTAAAATACACGAATGAATGAATTAGCATTAAGTTTTGATAAGAAATTAAGTAAAGGTAAATTAGCAATAATTGATATTGGATCTAATTCCATAAGATTAGTAGTTTATCCTCAAAACGGTAAGTATCCTTTTCCCTTATTTAATGAAAGACTAAACTGTAAACTTGGTGAGGGTTTATCGCAAACCAAAAAAATTTCAAACCAATCAATTTCGAGAGCTTTATCTGCAATAAAACGCTTTGCATACATTGTGAAAACAATGTCAGTTAAACACCAGATACTTGTTGCAACTGCAGCAGTCAGAAATGCTAAAAATGCAGGTGAATTTCTTCGTCCTGCAGAAAAAATTTTAAATCATAAAATTAAAATTTTATCTTCCAAACAAGAAGCACACTATGCTTCTTTAGGTATCCTTAGTAATATGAAAGTAGACAATGGGCTTATAGCAGATCTAGGTGGTGGAAGTTTAGAACTTATTCTTATTCAAAATGGAAAAAATATTCACTCTACAAGTTTAGATATAGGCCACCTATCACAAATTTCTAATGAAGAAATTAGAAGTGAGATTCATAAAGTTGACTGGTTAAAAAATGCAAAAGATCTAACTTTATATGGAACAGGTGGAAGTTTTAGAGCTTTAGGTTCAGCATATATTAAAAATTACAACTATCCTCTTACATTATTGCATGGGTTAAATTTTAATAAAGAAAAAGCAACGATCCTTTTAGATCGAATAACAGACGAAAATCAGGACGTGTTAGGTGTCCCGTCTGTCAGAAAAGATACTATTTCTACTGCAGCTAATATAATCCTTAACTTAATTATCAAATCTGAAGTTCAGAATATAATAATAAGTGGAACTAGTATAAGAGACGGATTGATTGCAGAACTTAATAAAGAAAATAGAATAAATCCTGATAAAGTAGCTTATTATAAAGTGCTTGCTAAAAATCAAAGATTTACTGGCATGCAAACTAAAATTAAAAAAATATTTAACCCTATTTTCAAAAAAATAGCAGACAAAGATCTTGAGAGAGTATTTAAAATTAGTACTAATTTGTCTGATATTTCATGGGATGAACAACCTGACTTGAGGGGATATATTGCAGCAAATAAAATCTTATCACTACCTATTAGAGATTTGACGCATGTTGAAAGAGTATGGATGGCTAAAGTTGTTTATCATAGATATGTAGGCATGAAAGAGAAAAAACAAATTGAAAAATCAATTATAAACTTACTAACAGAAGAACAAAAAGCGTCTTCTTATGCAGTTGGCTTGGGTCTACGATTTATTTATATTTTTTGTGGTGGATACCCAAAAAACTTAGAAAAAATAAAATTAAAAATTAAAAAAAATAAACTCATATGTAAGATAAAGCCAGAGGCAAAGTCTCTTATGGATAAAGAAGTCGAAAGAAGATTAAAGAATTTTGCTAACGCTTCCAATTTAAATTATGAGATAGTTTAAATTAAGTAT
>OCZA010000563.1_pt1 | contig 12509 bp, 13 predicted proteins | sample 1539021 | NCBI WGS metagenome assembly OCZA01 (sample SAMEA2619376, study PRJEB22493) | marine metagenome | biome: marine biome (ENVO:00000447); feature: surface water layer (ENVO:00002042); material: "saline water (ENVO:00002010), including plankton (ENVO:xxxxxxxx)" | depth 5 m | reverse complement strand
TTTCCCTTTACTATTTGTGTTCTTATTAATCTTGGTGTTCTTATTTTTCTTATCAGTATGTTTATTACCAAAAAATTTACTAGTCATTTTGTATTATTTTTGATTTTCTCGATTCATTTAATATAAAAAACCCTTTTCTTGATTGGGATTTTGTTTTTTAAAACCTATTCCTCATCTGGCATAACAGACATAATTAGCCCAGTAGCATCACCAAAATCACCTCCATTAATAATCTTTCCATTTTCATCAAAGGTTAAATAATGGTACCACAAACCTTCAAAACTTTTTCCAGAGGCAGTCATGGTTCCAGACCAAGATCCATAGGTTCTAACACTTCCATTTAACAAGCCAGTATCAGGATCAACACCAGGAAGAAAATTTTGTGGCTCATAATTAATATTCTCCATAGCATCGTGCCATCCTTTATAATATTCTCTTGTTTCAGCTTTGTTCATTAAAGGCCCTCCATAAAAAGCGCTTTGATATTCAATTTCATCAGCAAAATAAGACATTGTATTGTCAAGGTCTTCATCACCAAAAGTTTCAAACCATTCTTTTGTAATCTCAAGATTCCTCTCGTAATCTGGGTTTTGTACATTAGAACATGAAATAAAAAGCCCTAATGACATTAATAAAAATAATTTTTTCATAGTAGCATATTGTTTTATATAATATACAAAACCTTTTTCTAAATTTATCATTAATATCTCTGTATGATAAAATATTTCCTTTCTGTTTTTTTATTTACTCCAGCTGTGCTTTTTTCTCAGATTAACAAGGAGACATTTTATTATGGGAAAGATTATTTTATAATTGAAGGCACAATAATCCCTGCCTCTGAAAAAGAAAGCCCTTATGATAGACTTCCAGCATCATATAAAGATATTGTTAGAAAACCAGTATGGGATTTATCTAAATCATCTGCAGGTTTAGCTATTAGGTTCGTTACGGATTCACCATATATTAAGGTTAAATGGGAGGTTTTAAATAATTCCTCAATGAACCATATGCCAGATACAGGTATTAAAGGAGTAGACCTTTATTACAAAAACAATAATGAATGGCAATATATCAACACAGGACGTCCAAAAGGGTTTAAAAATCAATACACCTTGATTGAAAATATGAGTAAAGAAATGAAGGAATTTAAAATATTTCTTCCATTATACGATGGTGTTAAAAATATTGAAATTGGAATAGACCCTTTAAGTTCGATTGAAAAAGCAAAAAAGAACAAAAAACAACCTATTGTTTTTTATGGAACTAGTATTACACAAGGAGGATGTGCTTCTCGACCTGGGATGGCGCATACAAACATAATTTCAAGAAAATTAGATTTAGACGTTGTAAATTTTGGATTTAGTGGTAATGGGAGAATGGAACAGCCAATAGCTGAATTAATTTCTAATGCTGATGCAAAACTTTACATAATTGAATGTCTGCCAAATATGATTTCACCAGAAAACATAACTAAAAGAACAATTCCTCTTGTTAATACAATAAGAAAAAACAATCCTACAGCCCCAATAGTTTTGATTGATTTATTCAAGACCCCAAAATCAATCCTTAATGATAACTCTAAGAGAAAAAGCAAGGCAATGGATGATGCATTAAAAACCGAGTTTGAAAAGATGATAGGTCTTGGATATAAAAACCTTTACTACGTTGAAACACCAAAAATTATAGATTCTGACAACGAAGGTACAGTTGATGCTATTCACTTTACAGATCTTGGTTTTCTTAGGTATGCTGATTTTTTGATTGACTCTCTTTCAAAACTTGATTTGCTTGACTGATGAATCACTATATTTGCTTTTTTATTCCTAGATTTTAATGATACACTACTCTACGCATTTACATAAAACTTCTAAAATATGGGTGACCTTTGTTCACGGAGCTGGTGGAAGTTCCTCGATTTGGTTTAAGCAAATCCGTGCTTTTTCAAAATATTTCAATGTTTTATTATTGGATCTTAGAGGTCATGGAAAATCTAAAAGATACTTTTCTAATGTTTTTAAAAAGAAATACACCTTTGATTCTGTTGCCCAAGATATTATTGAAGTACTAAACAAAGAAAAAATTAAAGCCTCTCATTTTGTTGGAATATCATTAGGAACAATCCTGATAAGACAATTAGGCGAGATGCATCCAGAAAGAGTAAAAAGTATGGTGATGGCCGGAGCCATTATGAAACTTAACACTAGATCACAAATTCTCATGAAATTTGGGAATGTTTTTAAATCTATGATCCCTTATCTGTGGCTATACAGGCTTTTTGCTTACATCATAATGCCTAATAAAAATCATAAAAAGTCAAGACTGATTTTCGTGGAGGAAGCAAAAAAACTATACCAAAAAGAGTTTATTCGTTGGTATAAACTCACTACAGACATTAACCCTTTATTAAAGTTTTTCCGTCAGGTTGAGCTAAATATTCCAACTCTGTATTTAATGGGAAGTGAAGATTATATGTTTTTGCCAAGTATTGAAAAGATTTCAGGCGAACATAAATCAGCAGAACTTTGTGTGGTTCAAAACTCAGGACATGTTGTTAATATTGACCAGCCAAATGAGTTTAATAACAAATCAATATCATTCATAAAAAACTTAAATTAAAATTAATGAGACTGAAAGCAATGATCCCTAGTGTATTATGTTTTATTATTCCTTTTTAGCCTTTTTGATTTGACTCATAATGGCTTTTTCATACATTTTATCACCAAACCATTTTTTTATAAAAAGCATAGGTTTTGCAAAAAGACCACCTACATATCTCCTTTTTGGATTATGACTATTAATTGCTTTTATAATAAGTTTGGTTATAGTTGAAGGTGGTGAGCCAATACCCCTAGCATACATTTCCTGGGTTGCTTTTTCTAGAGCTTTTAATTTCTTTTCATAAGGTGTCCCAATTGATCTTTCTACAGTTGAATCCATCATAACATCTTGAAATTCTGTTTTTATTACTCCAGGTTCAATTAAAATTACATCAATTCCAAAGCTTTTTAACTCTATCCTCAAGCAATCAGACCACCCCTCAAGTGCATATTTAGTAGCATGATACCATGCTCCAAATGGAGTATATACTTTTCCTCCCATTGATGACATATTAATTATTTTACCACTTTTTTGTTTTCGCATTATTGGGATGATTTTTTTAGTTAAATATGCTAACCCAAAAATATTTACATTAAATTGTCTTTTTGCTTCATCAATGCTGATCGTTTCAACAGCTCCCCACAAACCATAACCTGCATTATTAATTAAGACATCAACTCTGCTTTGTTCCTTTATAATTTGATTTACAACATCATCTATATTTCTCTCTTTGAGAATATCCATTTTGATGGCATGTCCACCTGCATGAATAATATCTTTCATCATTTCAAGCCTCCTTGCAACACCATACACTACATGACCATGTTTTATTAAACTTAGGGCTGTATCTTTCCCAATTCCAGATGAGGCACCAGTAATTAGTATAACTTTTTTCACTATTATTTAGTTTAACCAACCGATTTTTTCACCTTCTTTAACTCGTCTTTCGTACTCTTCAACTGAACCTGGATATCTAAATGCCCAGATTAAAATTAAAACGAAACAAACCACAGCTATCAACAAAGCTCTTGTTGACAAGGTAAAATATATTGAAATAGAAGATATGATCATTACAAAACACATAGCGAGCCTGCCTTTCTTTGGGAAAACTCTTTTCTTTTCCCAGTTGTTTAAATGTTTTCCAAAAACTTTGTGATTGTGCAACCAATTATACAATTCTGGAGATGATTTACTGAAAGCCCATGCAGCTAGTATGGCAAAAATAGTAGTTGGTATTCCGGGTGTTATTATCCCAATGTAAGCTAACCCTACAAATAAAATCCCTAATGATCTCCAAAGCCATTTTTTCATAATATGTTAAAGATTCATGTTTTGCATTCTTTTCTTAGCATACGCTTGCATATCTTCAATTGTATCCGTTTCATCCATTATTTCATACCCTAGTAAAGTTTCAATAATATCTTCCATTGTAACAATACCTTTAACTTCCTTTTTCTTATCAATAATTAAAGATATATGCTCTCTCTCTTTTATAAGCTTGTCGAACACATACGGAATCTTAGATTCCGTAGTAAAAACAATAAATTTTCTAGAGATTGATGCAAGTGTTGCATTTGTGTTTTGATTTATAATTTCTTCTAAAATTTTATCTTTTAGAACATAACCAGTAATATTTTCTTTATTGATCTCATAAATTGGAATCCTTGAAAAAGTAAATTGATCAGTGTTTTCAAAATATTCTTCAAGGGTTAAATTTTCACTAGCTGTTTCCATTACAGAAAATGGAGTCATAATATCTTTGGTTTTTACTTTCTTAAGCCTAACCATATTTTTTATAAGTTCTGACTCATTTTCTTTAATTACTCCTTCTTCTTCAGCAATATCAGCAATAGCATTAATATCCTCTCTTTCAAATGATTTTTTCTTTTTGCCTGATCCAGTGATTCGAGTAAATATTTTTAATATAAATAAGAACCCAGTATATCTAAAAACAGGGATAATTGAATTTAAAGCTATTGAAGATGGTTTCGCTAAAGACTGCCAATACTTAGCACCTAGAGTTTTAGGAATTATTTCAGAAACCAAAAGAACTAAAACTGTCATTATGGAAGAAACAATACCAACTAACAATTCCTCAGTTAATTCAAGGTTAAAAAACATGTAAGTGTTTTCAGAGTCAAGTTCAGAATAGACATATTTAGCTTGTACCCCAACAAGTATAGCCCCAACTGTGTGAGCAATCGTATTAAGAGTTAAAATAATGATTAAAGGCTCATCAATATTATCCTTTAAATATTGGAGTTTTTCAGCAAAACTACTGTCTTCTTTAGCTTTTAATTTTATAAACGTCTTATTAATGCTTAATAGTACAGCTTCAAGAATAGAACATAAAAAAGAAATTAGGATGGTTCCAGCTGCGTAAGCTATGAGAATTTTCAAATTGTTTTTAAAATTTTAAATCAAAGTATATACCAAATTTATAAAAATATAAATTCTTAATTAGTTGTTTTTTTGTCTTAAATCGATATAATTCAAAACAATAATGATTTAAATTCGGCAACCGATATGACAGATTATATTCCAATACTAACCACGTTTTTAAGTATATATTTTTTTATTGAAATATATAAGCATTATTCATCAAAAAAAAAGAAGTACTTGCTATGGTGGATGCTTGGTGTTGTAACCTTTGGATTGGGTACTTTGAGTGAAAGTTTACATGCATTAATTGGTTATAATGAATTTAACCTTAGGTTCTGGTATATTATTGGAGCACTTTTAGGTGGATTTCCATTAGCTCAAGGAACAGTCTATTTGCTTTTTTCTAAAAAATTTGCAAATAGAACAACTATATTTTTTGTGTCTTATATAATAATTGCTGCGATCTTTGTGATCTTAACTCCAATTTCAATTCCTGAAGATTTTGACGGCAGGTTAACCGGAAAAGTTTTTGAGTGGACATGGGTAAGATTATTCTCACCTTTAATAAATTTATATGCTTTTATTTTTTTAGTTGGAGGAGCTATTTACTCAGCATATAAATATTTTAAAATGAAAAATCTTCTCTACAGGGTTTATGGAAATTCAGCAATTGCAATTGGTGGAATTTTGCCTGGCATTGGAGGTTCTTTTACTAGAGCTGGTTATGTTGAAGTTCTATTTGTTACAGAATTAGTTGGACTAGCCTTGATATATATTGGCTACAAGATAATTAAGCATAATTCAAGCCTTCAAGTTAGCTAGTGAAATAATTTACTACCCAAATTATTATAGCTATATCAACAGCTATAGCAACAGCTAGAACTAGCTTATTGGTTTCTTTGAATTTTTCTTTGAAGAAATTCATCATAATATAAAATTAAGTATCTTGAAAATCAATTACTAAGAATGACTGAAAAAGTTATTGTTTCTATGGCTCAAATATCCCCTGTTTGGCTGGATAAAAAAGCCACTTTAAAAAAAGTTGAAAGCTCTATAAATGAAGCTTCAAAAGACAAATCAGATTTAGTTGTTTTTGGAGAAAGTTTAGTCCCTGGATATCCTTTTTGGCTAGCTCTTACAGAAGGTGCAAAATGGGATTTAAAAATCAATAAAGAACTTCACTCACATTACTTAAAGAATTCAGTTGATATTGTAAATGGAGATTTAGATGAAATATGTGTTATTGCAAAAAAGTTAAAAATTGCAGTATATCTTGGAGTTGTTGAGCGAGCTTCTGATAGAGGTGGACATAGCTTATACTGCTCACTCGTTTACATAAACAAGTCTGGAAAAATATGTTCTACTCACAGAAAACTTCAACCAACATATGATGAAAGGTTAACATGGGCACAAGGTGATGGAAATGGACTTAAAGTACATGACTTGAATGGTTTTAAAGTTGGCGGGCTAAATTGTTGGGAAAATTGGATGCCTTTGCCCAGAACTGCTCTTTATGGTCAAGGTGAAAACCTTCATATTGCAGTTTGGCCTGGGAGTGATCACAACACAAGAGACATAACTCGATTTATTGCTAGAGAATCTAGATCTTTTGTGGTTTCCGTTTCATCTTTAATGAAAAAAAGTAATTTCCCAGCTAATACACCTTACATTGAAGAAATTTTAAGGAATTCCCCTGAAAACCTTGCAAATGGGGGTTCTGGAATTTCTGGCCCTGATGGGGGGTGGATAATAGAGCCAATTGTCGACAAAGAAGGTGTTTTCTCTTGTGAGTTGAATCTAAATCGTGTATTTGAAGAAAGGCAGAATTTTGACCCAGTTGGCCATTATTCAAGACCAGATGTAACTCAACTAATAGTTAATAACGACAGACAAACCTCTGTAAAGTTAGTTTCAAAGAAGAATTCAAAAAATGAGTAGAAATAGAGTTAAACCTATTGAACAAGTATATGATCATTATACTAATGAGGACTTTTCTGTTTGGAAATTACTTTATGAAACTCAGATTAATTCATTAGATGGAATTGTGGCAGAAGAGTTTTTGAAAGGGCTTGAAATATTAGATTTTAATTCTAAGAAAATACCTGATTTTAAGAAGGTTAATGAAAAACTAGATTTTATAAGTGGTTGGAGCATTAAAACGGTCCCAAATATTGCTCAGCCAAAAGAATTTTTTACAAGTTTAGCTAATAAAAAATTTACCTCAACTTGTTGGTTGAGATCAATGGAAGAGATTGATTATTTAGAAGAGCCTGACATGTTTCACGATGTTTTTGCGCATGTTCCCATGTTAACAGATATTGATTATACTAACTTTTTTCAGAATATTGGGCAACTTGCTCTTGAATTAATCAATGATGAAGAAAAGCTAAAGAAACTTCAAAGATTGTACTGGTTTACAATAGAATTTGGATTAATGGAAACATCCAATGGAAAAAAAATTTATGGAGCAGGAATTATTTCATCAAAAAATGAAATGAAAAATGCATTTTCAAATAAGTCAATTAAAACAGATTTTAATGTCGTTGAAATCATGAATCAAGACTTTAGGATAGATATTGTCCAAGAAAAGTATTTTGTTATTAAATCCTTTAATCAATTGGCAAGTTCATTTGAAGATATAAGGCGTGAACTATTTAAAAACTGATTAGTTATTTAAAACAATTATAATAATTGTTTTTAACTTTAAGTAAAGATTAAATCAAATTAAGATGAAAAATTACATTTTATTAATTATTGCTTTGATATTTGTCTCATGTGATCAAACTCAAAGTAATGCAGGAGTTATTCAAAATGATGACTCTAAATCTGAAGTTGTTGTAAAACTAGCTGACTCATACCTAGCTGGTAATTTTGATATGGCGAGAGAATATTTCTCAGCTGATAGTAAACATTACTTTAACGACTTAGAATTTGATGTTGATGGAATTATTGAAGGATATAATTCTCACTCATTAATATTCAATGATATCAAACATAATGACAGGAAAGTTTATACAGGATACTTTAGCGATGGTACTATCCAGACTTTCCATGACTTCAATTGGTCAGCAACATCAATCATAACTGGTAAAGAATACTACTATCCTGCACATTGTAGATGGGTATGGGAGGGGGAACAAATAGTAAAAACTAATTGCTATGTTGACCCTGCTGCAATTTTTGCTGAAGTTGCATTGTTCCAAGAAAGCCAGGAATAAAGAATTTATTTTTACCCTAAAAAGCAGGCTATTATTTGTGGCCTGTTTTTTTTATACAACCAATCTTAATTTTCTTTTTTCTAAAATTCCACAAAAAATTATAATTGAAATTGAGAATATCATAGATTTTAAAAGGCCTATTCCACCATTAGATATAAGTTCTGGCCATTTGAAACCCAATAATGTAATAATTGGATATATGAAGTAGGGTATTAAATAGCACATTAAAGTGCTTGTTCCAGCTGGCTTTATAAAGCCAATATATTTTAATAATAGATCATTAAACTTTAATATAAAGTCTAGAGACAAACAGCAAATTATACTGATGGAAAGACAAATAGTAGACCAAGATGGAGTTGAATAAATTTTTGAAATAGGGAAATCATTTCTTAAAAATAAACCAAACAAGAGGAGTGTAATTGAAATAAACAAAGCGATTTTCAATAGCTTAATCTTTTCGAGTTTGTATATGTTCTTAAAATAAAATAAAGAGAAGAGTAGTCCTCCAGAAACTAAAATATGATTTGAAGAGCTTACTATTATTTTAAATTCAGGTATAAAATTATAATATTCTCCTTCTTGGATATTTAGAAATATTAACAATAAAAATGCTAGAAAAATTATTTTAATATTCTTTTTCCCAACTAAGTAGATTGATGAAATCAATAAGTAAGACCAACCAATTATACCTAATATTCCCCACCAACTAAATTTCATCCAAGTTATTTCTGCACCATGATTTCCTTTATAAATAAGGCATAAAAATATGGTTAAAATGATCCCTAGAATTCGAATAATTTTTTTAGAATCATATGAAATTTTTAGCCCACTAAAATTCACCCATAGAAGCACAATACCAAAAGCCATTATTAGCCCCCAAGAATACTTGCTTATTATCATAGCATCACTATTAGCATTCTCATAATTTACCATCAATACTCCCATTATAATTAATGAGAATGATCTTTTTAATATGTGAAGAAAAATATTACATGAATTCTCACCTTTGTTAATTCTAGCCTCTATTGCATATGGTATTGAAAGACCAACAATAAATAAAAACAATGGAAAAATTACATCAGAAAACCCCATCCCATCAAAATCTGCTGGCGCATGCTTTAACCAGTCAGGAATGTTTTTGAGAGTCCAGAAATCATTAACAAAAATCATTAAAAGCATGGTGATAGCTCGCAAGTAATCAATTGTCTGAATTCGTTTTTCCATTTTTTTAAAAATCAAAATATGTTTCAGTAAACGGTTCATTTTCAAGAGTGAAATGCCACCACTCTTTTGAATAGGGCTTAAAGCCGTGTTTAATCATTACATTTTGTAACAATCTCCTGTTTTCTTTTTGTAAGTAGCTAATACTGTCATAATTAATCCATGATTTAATTCCAAAGTAATCCCATTCACTACCCATATCGAGTTCTTGACCATAATTCAAACTATCAATTCTTATTAATGTAACATCGACCGTACTTCCTCTACTATGACCCGATCTTTCAGCCACATATCCTTCTTCAAAAAGCTTTTCTTTTGTTACCATAGGATAATACCTTTTCTTTTTTACTGTATCATTAAGTTTTTTAGCCCATCTTATAAAATGATTAACTGCTTTTTGAGGCCTGTATCCATCAAAAATCTTTAGCCCAAGGTTTTGTTTCTTTAGCTCATTCTGAACTTTTTTCAGAGCTTTAACTGTTTCTAATGTTAAAACAATTTTTGGATCTCTGTATCCATCAATAATTTCTCCAACAAAGTTATCTGTTGTTGAATATCTTAGCTCGATTAGTAATGAAGGAACTGACTCCTCAAGATTTAAAAAGCCATTAGGGATAGGGTTGTTTTTACAGGCGAGAAAAACAAAAAAAAACAGAAAACACAATTTTTTCATTTGCTGTACTCATTAGCTCTAAAAATAACTTCCATAAAGAATAATATACAAACAACTGGAAATAAATAGTTTGTGTTTAAGTATTGATCAATAATTCTAAACTTCATCAATAGCATGAATACAACTAAAGGTATGTTTAAATAAAACCCAATTTTTATCAAATTTCTGATCATTAATTTAAAGTTAAAATATAATGGTATTACAAATTACATTTTTTAATTTTATGTTTATGTGTGAGGCATAATTTTTGTCTCAACTCAATTTTTTAAATAAAAATATTTATGAAAGAATTTAGCAGTAACGGAAGCTCATCAAATGGCAAGTGCCCTTTTATGCATGGAGCTTCAACCGTTCCAGAAAAATCACCATTAAAGTGGTGGCCTAAAATGTTAAACCTTGATATTCTACATCAACACGATAACAAGTCTAATCCATATTCTGAGGATTTTGATTACAGAAAAGAGGTGTTAGAACTTGATTATGAATCTCTTGAAAAAGACATGCATGAATTAATGATTACACCGCAAGATTGGTGGCCAGCTGACTGGGGCCATTATGGAGGTTTGATGATTAGAATGGCATGGCATGCTGCTGGCACATACAGAGTCGCCGATGGTAGAGGTGGTGCTGGAACAGGAAATTTAAGATTTGCTCCACTAAATTCATGGCCAGATAATGGAAATTTAGATAAAGCAAGAAGATTGCTATGGCCAATTAAAAAGAAATATGGCAATAAAATTAGTTGGGCTGATTTATTCATTTTAGCAGGTAATATTGCTTATGAAAGCATGGGGTTAAAAACTTTTGGATTTTCATATGGAAGACCTGATGTATGGCACCCAGAAATTGATATATATTGGGGACCAGAAACCGAAATTATGGCTCCAAGTGAAAACAGATATGCTGATTTAGATGATGCATCAACACTAGAAAAGCCATTAGGAGCTACTCATATGGGTCTTATTTATGTGAATCCTGAAGGTGTAAATGGCAAACCTGACCCAGCAAGAACAGCTCACCATGTAAGAGAAACATTTAAAAGAATGGCCATGAATGATGAGGAAACTGCTGCTTTAACTTGTGGCGGTCATACTGTTGGAAAGGCGCATGGAAATGGTGATGCTTCTAATTTAGGACCTGAGCCTGAAGGAGCAACCATTGAAAATCAAGGGTTTGGTTGGATTAATCCAACATTAGAAGAAAAAGGCCCTGTAACTAGTGGGCTTGAAGGAGCTTGGACAACAAATCCTACTAAATGGGATAATGGATATTTTGAGATGTTATTCAATCACGAGTGGGAATTAAAAAAGAGTCCAGCTGGAGCTTGGCAATGGGAACCAACTAATATTAAAGAAGAAGATAAGCCAATTAATGCTGCAGATCCATCTAAAAGAAATAATCCTATTATGACAGATGCTGATATGGCGATGAAGGTAGATCCTATATATAGAGAGATTTGTTTGAAATTTAAAGATGATCAAGAATATTTTTCAGACACATTCGCTAGAGCTTGGTTCAAGTTAACTCACAGAGATATGGGGCCAAAAACTAGATACATAGGGCCTGGAATTCCCTCAGAAGATTTAATATGGCAAGACCCTGTTAATCCTGGAAACGAAAACTATGATGAATCTGCTGTAAAGTCAAAAATATCTAAATCTGGATTATCAATTTCAGATCGAATTGCAATTGCATGGGATAGCGCTAAATCTTTTAGAGGATCTGATTTAAGAGGAGGAGCTAATGGAGCAAGAATCGCATTATCACCACTAAATAATTGGGCATCCAATGAGCCTTCAAGATTGTCTAAAACTCTTGATGTATTAAAACCCATAGCTGATGAGTTTGGAGTTAGTTTAGCAGACACAATTATTTTGGCAGGAAACACTGCTGTTGAAGAGGCTGCTCAGTCTGCTGGCTTTGAGATTGAAGTACCATTTCATAAAGGTAGAGGCGATGCAACCCAGGATATGACAGATGAAGAATCTTTTTCTAATCTTGAACCTGCAGCTGATGCTTTTAGAAACTGGTGCAGTAATGAGCCAATCGCTAGTGCAGAAGAATTAATGGTTGATCAAGCACAACTTTTAGGCTTAACAGCGCCTGAGATGACTGTCTTAATTGGAGGAATGCGTGTTCTAGGCGCAAATCATATAGGAAATGATCAGGGACTATTTAGTGATCGACTAGGAGTTTTATCGAATGACTTTTTTGTTAATCTAACAGACATGAACAATACATGGCACATTGTTGGAGATAACAAGTATGAAGTTAAGGATAGATCTTCAGGAAATTTAAAGTGGTCTGCATCTGCAGTTGACTTAGTTTTTGGTTCGAATTCAATTTTGAGATCTTATGCTGAATTATATGCACAAGATGACAATAAAGAAAAATTTGTTAATGATTTTGTTCAAGCA
>OCZA010000561.1_pt1 | contig 12591 bp, 9 predicted proteins | sample 1539021 | NCBI WGS metagenome assembly OCZA01 (sample SAMEA2619376, study PRJEB22493) | marine metagenome | biome: marine biome (ENVO:00000447); feature: surface water layer (ENVO:00002042); material: "saline water (ENVO:00002010), including plankton (ENVO:xxxxxxxx)" | depth 5 m | reverse complement strand
TGGAGATCACCTTCTGGCAATGGCAACCGATGGTGTTGGGAGCAAACTTCAGATTGCTACGGCTGTCAAAAACTGGGACAGCGTTGGAATCGATTGCATGGCAATGAACGTGAATGACTTGCTGTGTGTGGGCGCAGAACCAATTGCATTCGTTGACTACATCGCCGTTCCGAAGCCTGATCCTGAGGTCCATGCCGCTGTTGGCGCCTCGCTTGCAAAAGCATGTGAATTAGCCAACGTAACACTCGCTGGTGGTGAAACCGCCTCATTACCAGGTATTGTCACCGAACTCGATCTTTCTGGGACTGCTCTTGGATTCCTCGACAAAGATTCAGCAATTACCGGTGAACGCTTGGAATCCGGAGATGTACTGATTGGACTACCATCTTCAGGTATCCATTCAAATGGCTTCTCTTTGGTTCGAAACATCGTGACGAGTATGGGTCTTTCATACACCGATTCTTGTCCCTTTGAAACGACATTTACAAGCAGGATGCTGCCCCCAAAACCAACCCTCGCTGATGTCCTTCTCATCCCCACCAGAATTTATTGCAACTCTGTTGTAGGATTGCTCAATCACCTCAAAGAGTCTCAGGGTTCAGTCCACGCTGTTCACGGAATAGCCCACATTACTGGCGGAGGATTGTCCAATCTACTGCGTTTGCATGACAAGTTAGGTTGGCATATTGATAGCCCAATGTCAATCCCACCGGAATTCACATGGCTTCAAAGTCAAGGCAATGTAACGGATTTGGAGATGCACCGAACGTTCAACATGGGATTGGGTATGGTGCTCGCAGTCGAAAAAGAACAGGCTGATTCAATTCTTGAGTTTATTCAGCAGTTCGAGCCAGCCGCTGCAATCATCGGTCACGTAAACGACAATGGTCACAAAGTTACGCATGCCAATCCGAAGATTCTGTTTGAGCATTACTGAAGCGGTGCGGTCAAGAAGAAGAATCATCTCGTCCTCTCATGGGCGAATCCTTCTCAGGTCAGGAAATTCTTGATTCATGGCCTGGTCATCTCTGGTTAGAGGGGCGAACCATTGTTCATCTAAAGGATGGGCAAGAGCGCCCAACACACATGCCCAGAGGTCCAGCAGCAAAGTCCGGTACTGGTTTCATGAATCCCGCTATGGCACCGGCACGAACCCGCTCAATTTTGCTCCTGCAAGATGCTTTGAGGCATGGCTGGCTTAACGGAAATCGTCCTATTCGGGCCTTGGACGCATTGTGTGCAACCGGAATACGTGTGCGTCGTTGGAAAAACGAAATTGAACCAAACTTATTGTCACGTCTCCACATCACTGCGAATGATCTCGATGTGAATGCACTCGATTGGGCAATTCATTCAATCAATTCTGATGTTTTGAACGACGCTACGTTTCTCCCTGAAGATGAGCAGAACTTGCCAGACTTCATCGAACGAAACGGAATAAGGTTCCAACACAGTGATGCTCGTTTAGCTATGGTCCAGGGCTCTTTCCAATGGATTGATGTTGACCCATTTGGTTCCCCAATTTCCTTCATTGATGGAGCGCTACAAGCACTTGGAAGAGTGGGTGTTTTGGAGGTGACTGCGACCGATACCGCAGCATTAACGGGATCTTCTGCAACCTCTGGAAAGAGACGGTATGGGCACAAGGGGATTGTGGATTTCTATGCTCATGATGATGCAGTCCGCGTGCTGCTCGGGACAATAGCAACCAGAGCGGCACAACTCGATCGGGCTATTGAACCGATTTTGGCATTGTTCGATGGTCATCATGTGCGTGTGTCTGTTCTTGTTCGAAAGAGCAAGCAGGGAGCGGACAAAACCCGCGAATTGATGGGCTGGAGGGTAAGGACTGAGGGGGAGCCTTACGCATTTGTGCAACATCCATCCCCTGAAGAAATGAAGCAGTCAAGTGGCCCGATGTGGATCGGTCCAATATGGAATCAAGAGATTTGCTCAAGATTAACGGAAGATTATGCTGTTGAAACATGCCTTGCAAAGACAGACGATATCGAGAGAGGAAAAGCTCTCGGTTTGGAATGGAGCGATGCTGACCATCTCTATGCTGAACGCGAAATTCGAAGATCTGTTCGCCACATTGCAGATGCTGCCGCTCTTTTATCAGGCGACCATTTGCTTCTAGCGTTTGACCAAATACCGCGCTTAGCAAATGTCGGGTCTCTACCCACCATGGAACGGCTCATTGAGGCACTCAATGGGGCCGGTCATCCAACAGCAAGAGCGCCGGACTTGCGTCCTTTTATCGCAACCCAAGCTCCCTTCAATGCAGTGATTGAAGTCGTTCAATCGTTGCAATCAACCGAATGAGGGGTCGTTGGCGATATCATCATCGTCGGGTGATGGAAGCAGCGGTGTCGCACTTTCGATTATTTCTTGAACGGATTGTTCGATGCTGCGCGCATTCTCAAGCAGTTTCGAGAGCGGGATTTCTTTCCCAGTCAATTCAGTTATCGCTTCAATTGCAACTGCGGCGGCTCGTACATCAGGATACATTGGGCTTGCTTCGGACAAGAGAGCCGTAATATCGAGATTGAGACGATCACCTTCGCTCAATAGGAACCCAGTGATTCCAGAAACAACGCCACGTTGAATCGTCTGGAGGTCCAACGACTTGAGACGCGATCTTGCGATTTCGTTTGCTCCGACTGCAAACAGTCCTTCCCCTTGGATCTGTTTCTCAGGTTTTAGAATTCCATCGATGATAATCAGTTGATCAAATCCTCCAGCACTAAACCACTCGAGGACGGTCGATCCAAAGGCAATGTCTTGTTCCTTATCGAACTGAATTTCAGCAGTGAAGACGCCTATCTCGTCGCCTTGATAAACACGAACTGGGTGGCGTGGAACCTCATTTTGGATGAGAGCAACAGCAGGGAAGTTTTCATTCATCACCGTCCCAAGTTGTGTGAGATTGAGCGAATCGATGATATGGGATGCCGCAATAACTCCTACCATTCCAGCAGTCGTGAAACCACAGATAGCGATACCGCTTGTTGTCGGGTCAACACCTGAACGAAGGACAAGGTCGTACGTCCCGAACTGTTGTTTCATACTCGTGCCTCAATACGCTGGTCGGATGGTGTTTGAAAAATATCTCGGCGCTCACTCGTTGTATTCTGACCAATCTTCTGCACCGGCTTCTCGATACCACCATGTGCCCACTTCGTCCTCATACCATTCTGTTCCGTACTCGTCGGTAGAGATTCCATCATCCTCTTCTGATGCTTCTTCGATGACTTCCTCTTCCACGTCATCAACTTCTGAAATCAAAGAGTCGCTTGGTCGTTCGATTAATTCGGGCTCCTCAGATATGGTTTTGTCTTCAAAGTCATCGAGAGGCTTTCCTTCTGGAAGTTCCACGGGTTCGTCCTCAACAACGATATCCTGCTCTTCATAGAAGGATGCGTCTTCAAAGTCTGCTGATGCACGTCGATAGAGGACGAATCCAATCATGGCGAGAACAAGTACTCCGACTCCAATTCCGCCAAACAGAAGGGTGTTGGATGAACTCTTTTCTTCGGTATCAGGCGTTGTCTCTGTTTCTACGTAGAGATCCGCAGTCCAAGAGACCATGCTGTTTTCCAGCAACGGCTGTCCTGCGATGTCGTAGTCTCGAGAGGAGGTAAGAAACTGAATGGCGAATTCCTTCTCAGTGTTTACGTCATCCTGTCGAACCCAAAGAGGATCTTCGTACTTAGGAGTGAAGGAAATTGTAAGCGAACCGTTTGCTGCAATTTCAGCAGCGCCTGGTGACTTGAACAATGACGGTGATTCGGTTACCGAAACGACAACATTGACAGCGAAGGGGTTCGGGTTTTCGAGGATGCATTCGATTGGGTCGTCTGGTGATTGTTGGTTTGTGAGGATTGTTGCGCTTTCACAGCCAATGGTGACGGATTGAATCGAATCGGGCACCCACTCAACTATCTCTTCATCTGTTTCATCTGTTTCATTTGGAACTACGTAGGCATTCAGTGAAACTGAGAATGTGGTTGTTCCTATGAGTAGCCGGGTTCCAGTGTCAACAGAGAACTCGATTCTTGAAATATTTTGAAACGTTGAAACGATTCGAATCTTCCCTCCCGCTATCGTTTCTGACCCACTCATCTCAGCATCCAGGGATGTGTCATTGAACGCTTCCCATTGGATGGTTGTTCCTTCCAGTGAAGCTTGGTGCGCTGGATTTATGGAATCTACTGCTGTTAAGGTAATGTTGAGGTCGATTGCATGATTTGCGTCCATGTCAATGGATGAAGCAGGACCTGCAAGTTCCGCCATGATCGCTGTCCCTATCGAGTTTGAGGCCGAAGCAGATGTGTAAGGTTGAGTATCAACGATTTCAATCGACTGCATTGAAACATCAATATCCAAATCACCATCTGGATTTGCGGAGAAATCGAGAAGGTTTTGTGGGATTGTCGGGTCGTGAAGATCATCGACATCAACTGCAACCCATTGCCCATTGCTATCGGTTTGGCCATTGAGGACAAGTGTATCTGTGCCGTACGTCAATGTCATTTCGAGTTGTGCATCCTCAATGGCGACCTGTTGTTGTTCGTCATCGAAATGGTATGCGTACACGCTTAGAAGTAATCCACTGTTCGACTCAAGAACCTTTTCAGAGACATCGTCAGGTCCAGATGAAACGGTCAACTCCAGTTGGCTATTGATGTAGGTATTGTTGTACGATGTTGTTGGGCCAGCAAGCGTTGGGGATGAGGCATTGTTGTATGAATCAATCGCGAGAACAACAGCATAGTACTGCGACGTATCCTGAATGAGCTCGCTTGGGAAATTACCCGCATTCATATCGAAATATGCGCTTGTTTGTGAAACCTCAATTTCGTTTGTTCCAGATGAAACGGTTGCTACCGGCGAGTAATGTCGTTTGTTGGGTGTGCCGATTTCATCAAAGGCGATCTCATACTTCTTATCCGAAGTAATTGTTCCATTACCAAAGAAATCAGGTACGTCCGTATCCCAATACGTTGCTTTCTTTACGAACACACTGTATTCATCAACACCTGAATCTGAACTCAAGTCCCATGTGACTTTCATCGGTGCTGAAGCAGTCTCAATATCCAAATCAAGAATTTGAACGTTGGTCACAGCAGAGGGAGCCGGAGGATTGGGTATTGTTACCTCAAGCGGCTGGGAGAGATTACTCACAACTCCATAAGAATGGACTGAACGCACAACATATCCGTAGGTTGACCCGATGTCGACAACGGAATCCGTGAATGTATTTTGATCAAGTACGACCTCGTAAGGTGATGAATAGTCATATGGAGATGTTGAAGACATTCTGAACACTTGGAACTGTTGAAGATCGTTTCCAAACTCCGAGAGCGCCTGCCATTCAAGCGTTACACCAAATTCTGTCAGGGTTTGTACCGACAAAATAGGCGTTGGAGGTAGTGCTAAATTCGGTGCACCGAGCGTATAGTTCATACTCAGGAAGGTGACGTCAAACTGACCTGCTTTTGTAGACTCCACCGGAAGTATAACTGCAAAAGAACCAGATCCTGGAAGCATCTGCTGATTGAGCGAATTGCTTAGCGAGCCGAGCGTTCCAACGCTTGTTTTCACATCAAACTCAATGTCGTATGCGATGTCGAGATCAGTGAAGTTTGCTGTCCCGTTTGAATTGCTCGAGATGGACATCATGTTTGTTACCATTTCAATTCCATAACCATCCGATATTCCAGGATATGCGAGTAGGTAGGGCGATATTGTGTCACTAATGGTGTTGTCAGAATCTGAAATCGTTAACGCACCAATGTGCGAGATGGATGTGCTTGAGTAGCCTGCTGCCGCTAAATCATCATCGCCATCGACGTCTGCGTCGAGTGAAAGGTTGTGCCAAGCGCCTATGAATACACCCTGTTGTCCTTCTCCAGCAACGATGAATTGCTCCATCAGACCATCATCATCAACATCCGAAAACTGAATGTCTCTCGGAACTGAATACGGTGTAAGTGGCGTTAAGCTTGGAGTGCCTAAATTGGTTTGAGAGATTAATCTGTAGCCAATGTCACCCTCAATGGTTGATGGATTTCCATCTCCGGTCTGTGGATTCGGAGTAATCAACGAGATTGATCCGTCGTTATCGTGGTCAGCGAAGGTTGCATTCATTGTGTCGATTACATGGGACATCGGCACCTGTTCCCAACCCGTTCCATTGTTCAAAATAATGACCGAATCTGTTTCTTTCGGTGTTAAAAAATCAATATCGCCATCGCCGTCTAAATCACCCATGACAGAATCAACCGTGAGATTACGGAACTTCTCGATGTTGTTACTGAGTTGTTGTGTACCTGTATCGTACGTTACCTCAGTAGCGTCATTCCAGGCATCTGAAACAATAATCATTGTTTGATTTCGGTTGAAGAAGTCACCCACTTGGAGGGTGCGGAGGCTGGTTTGACCCTGCCAGAAATTCCAGCGGTAGATTGCTAAGTTACTGGTAAGTTTTGTCGCTCCGTTGGTAGCGTTGTAGCTGTGTAGTGACACATATCCGCTGCCGAAATAACCGTGAATCGAAACGAAATCTTGATCACCATCCCCGTCCATATCAGCAAGCTGTACGTCAATAGGGCCGGCTGAAATGTTCACAGAGAAATAAGGATCGTAACTCATCGATGTTGTGTTGTATTCATGGATGCACATGATTGCGCTTCCAGGCGTGAAGGTTACTACGTCGTCATGGGAATCGTTGTTCATGTCAGCAACTCGCATCTGGTTTGAATTGACACAAGTTGCTGTCCAGTTGGTCAGATTGTATTGCATCGAAGTCTGATTGCTTTCAACAACAGCAAATGCTGTATTGACTCCCGTTGTTGAATTCAGGGTCGAGAAAACAAATGCATCTGTTTGATTGTCTCCATTGGAATCTCCGAGCTCCATCTGCATCACCGCACCAACTTGTACAAATTGAGCATCAATATTTGGTGAGTAAGTAATGTTGGCCTGGCTTGATTGAAGTGTTGCATTCTTTGGTAACAGAATTGGTGAAGGCATACCCGAGCTGTTGTTTAGTTGAACCGTATCGAACGTTGCTCCGGTCTGAAACGTGTTCTGGTGGGATAAATCACCATAACCGACTCCAGAATAAGTCCATATTGTGTCTCCTGAGCTGCTGTTTATCCACACGCTTCCGGCCGTATCTGCAGCAGATTGGCCTTCAACAACGAACGATGCATCTTGAAAGGTAACGTTGCGCTCGAGATCTATCTGCAAATCGGTCGAGGTATTGTTTCCGTCAGAAACAACCGTAATCGAAGATGCTCCCCCTGCAAATGTACTGACCTGAGTCGTGCCGCTTGCAAATGATTGCGGAACAAAGAAGATCGGCGTGAGAAACAACACCACAAGGATGAGCGTTTTTTTGTTCGTCCGTGATTCTTGCATAATGCCACCTTATCTACGACAAAACAAACTTCTACTTCAAATCGATGACTATCCGCACGATTCGAGTCTCAATGTGGAGCAAACCAGAATCTGCCATCGACTGGTGGTTATACAAACATTATCAATGGGAGTAACTTTCGATGTACTGTTTGCTATGGTAGTACAGTCGAGAATTTTTGTAACCGCTGGTGACTTAGAAATAGACATTAGCGGTGCAACCGTTGAAGTTGACGCTCGCCTCATCCAAATGCGCCATGATGATACGTGGTCCATCGTTTTGGAGCGCCTAAGAGACGCACGAAACGCCGCAATTGACGCTGCAATTGACGCTGCAAGAGATGTCGGATTACCAGACCGAGGATCCGCATTCCGAGCGCTTGTAGAAACCTGCTCACTGGGCAAGAAGCCAGATCAAGTTCTCGCTGCCATTCATTACCTGCGTGACGTTGAGAAAATCACAGACAGTCCGCCAAGGGTTGTCAACCAACTTTTCACCGACGCTGATATCGAACCTCCGGGCAACCTCAGTCTCTATCTCAACCGTCTGAAAGAACGTGGATTATTGATGGTACCAATTCAATATGGAGACAAAAACCGATTCTCGCTCCTGACCAGCGCTGGAAAGGCACACCTCGATAAACAATCAACCTCCTGAGCGCCTTATGGTAATGTCCGGTGGAGGGGCGGGTGACCCTCGAGACGACCCTGACTCTGAAGAATCTGAAGTCATTGATTGCTCCTACCAGAATCACACTAAAGCGATTTTCAGAAAGGGACGTCACCGTGGTTCCTCGTTTAGGAGAGCAATCCTCGACGAGGCGGATTTAACAGAAGGGGATTTTTCAGATTGCGATTTCCGTCGTGCCTCGATGGTTGAAGCTGACTTGATGAAATCAGCCTTCGACGGGGCTGATTTCCGAGGTGCTGATCTGAGAAAAGCACGATGCAATCTTTCCAACTTTCGGAACTGCAAGATGGAAGGAGCTGACCTCAGAGGAATACGAGGCAAATACGCTATCTGGCAAGGAAGTGATTGGTGGAACGCAATCCTCAATGAAGACCTGAAGAAAGCGCTAGCTAAGAAATGGCCAAGACCTGACAGTCATTCCGACTCGTCCTGAATAAGTTCGACGGTGTTCGCTTCATCAAAAGCCAACCTCGCCCTTGCGTTTATCAGAGGAAGTAGAGCCAACGCTCCACACAAAAAGGTGCAAACTCCGCAAAGGTACCCTGTGATTTCATACGTCTGAATAAGCATGGATTCTTGCAGATGTTCTTTCGCAGCATCATGGATAATCACGTTTCCGAATATTCCACCGACAAGTGCAATTGTTGATCCTGCGAGTGCTAGTTTTCCTCCGAGCGGTTTCATAAGGTACAACAACACACTCCCCACAAGGACAAGAATGCTGCCCAAGCCCAATGAGGCTCCACGAATTAGATATCCGTTCTCTTCATTCACCCCTTTGTGAAATTCTTGAAATTGCTCAATGCTTAGATTCTCACCTTGTTGATTTGGAACATTAATCAGGGTCTCTATCTGACTATCTGAGAGTGCTTCGGAACCATGATTTGATAAATCTGCATACCCGAGTATTGCAAAAAATATCCCTCCGAGGAGGAGAAGAATAGCTACTGTCTTTGGACCTTTGCGGTCCGGTCGAACAGCGAACATATCTGGGGCGTCTCCACTCATCATTTCATTCATCTCTTTTACAATTTGAAAGTGCTTGACGTAAATCCTCTGGAATCGATTGGCGTTTCATTGATTCCATGTTGACGCATACTGTAACCTGAGAGGAGGTCCAGAGTAATTCTCGATTCTGGTTATGAAATTCATAGCACCATGTGCAGGAAGACTCTCCGATTGCGTCAATCCATATCGTTGCTGTAATCGTATCCCCGTAGCGTAGTGGTGCATGGAAATCGGACTCAACGTGGACGACGGGAAACCCAGTTTTCCGAACTAGGAGCAAGTCGGCGTACCGGACATCGCAAATATGCGGCCAAGCATCTTCAAAAAAACGGTGTGCAAGATCGAAAATCCGCGGGTAGTACGCAATGTTTGCCAAGTCAACCATGGGGAAATCAACACCCCGGTTAAGTTGAACTGCCATGCAGCGTCTAAAAGAAGAAGCAGTATGAACTCTTGTACGAGCCAGCGGCTTGCATTCCGTTGTGCTTATATCAAGTCGGCAGGTGGAACAATTACCCCGGCCCCTTGGGGTAGTTTGGATATCCTTCGACCCTGCGGAGGTTGAGACCCGTGTTCGAATCGCGGAGGGGCCGCCAAATCATGACGATGCTCGTTCCTGTTGGTCGTTTTGAATTCGTAAGGCCACAGGAGCATGGTGTTTAGCAACCTCATGCATAAAATATTCATCTGACGCGTATGGCTCATCATGAACGAGGACTCTCGGTGAGTCTGACAGCAACTCAAGAATCGACAGTACGTCGTCGTAATGGTAGCTGTACTCGAACAGCGAAGAATCATCCACAACCTTTGTCCACTTTCTTTGGTTCTTTTTCTTGAACCAAATGGAATATCCACGAACCAGTGGATTCAAATCAGAAACTCTCCATTTCCAACCATCTGTTCCTTTGATTTCTGCAGCCGATTCTTCTGGCTTGAATTCGGCTGCGGTTGTTGACTCAATCCAGGTCTTCATGACTGCTGAGGCCGGGCTAATACTGAGCCCATACAATTGCAACATCGCTCTTCTCAGAGGGCCGTGGGCCGGTTGGTGGATGAATTTGTCATCGTTAAGGAGCATCAGAAAATAAGAATCGAGAACATCGCATCCAGGCAAGTCGGCGACGTTCTTGTAATCTGGCTGAATGCAGACGGATGACTCTCTTCCCTTCAGTTCGCCCTTCCTGGTTGTTTTTGTTGCCTGGAGCCCACTCCCGCCAGCAAATGGATTCTTCAGTCTTGACAGAACAGCCTCCATTGGGATAGTGTAAGTTGCAAGATTGCCCAGAACAATGATGTTCTCAACATCAAAAATGATTCTGTCTGGATTTTTGTTGATGGTCTTCATCAAATAATCAAATGAAGTCTGCATTGCTGCAAAACTGGCATCGATTTTTCCTTGGAATTGTTCCAGTTTCTTGGTTTGATAGTCTGATGAGGGAGATGGTTCCTCAACTTCATCTTCGTCTTGCGCAAGCAGAAATGGTTCGTCCATGCGTATACTAGCATTCAAGAGTATTTGAAGTCATGAAGGCCAGTAAACAATGTCCCAACTGTGTTGATTTGCATGTTTTTCGAGTGAAGATTCTGGATTTACAGCGATGGCATGGCCGCATATCTGCATAAACCATGAGTCTGCAAGCGTGTTCCCATATCCATAGCACTTCGAGAGATCATGTCCATGCTCGGCTGCATCTTGTTGAACAATGGGGACCTTTCCCTTTCTTCGAGGGACAGACCAACCTCGTTCTGAGCCTGAGAGCCAACCCGTTCGTAGTTTGGGCCCACAACCGTATACTTCGTCCATTCCGAGAACTCGAGCCATCGCCTCGGCCATTGGAGCGACTGTTGCGGTAACCAAGACCAATCTGTGCCCTTGTTTACGATGCCACTCGAGTCGTTCCCAAGCACCTTGTGAAACCTTCGCTTTCAGCGTCGATGTTGCAATCTCATTGGAATATTGTTCCAAAACGCGCCATGAAGCGAGAGACAGGTGGCCGCGATTGCGGAGGGCATCATATGGCGCCTTGCCTGTGAGCAGGCCGAACGTCGTTCCTAAAGTCCATGCAACTGTCGCATGTGGAATCCTCCACGGCCTACGTCTCGCAAGAAGACCTGTAAGCGTCTTTTCGCTTGATGCATTCAGCAATGTTCCGTCGAGATCGAAGTATGCTGCCACCTCCGATGTCTCGCCCATGTGGTACGTAGATGAAATCGATTGAAGAGGTCGTCGGTTCAAAACCCCCGAATCTTGAAATCAAGCGATGCTGAGGCTTTGGCCATGCAGCGGTTGGTGACGTTGATTCTTATCGCCTTCCTCGCTCTTCCATTCTCTGGATGTTTAGGAGAAGAGGCCGTTGATGCTTCTTTGGGAACGTACCTAATCGATGCGGAATGGACAGTCGTTCCCTTGGAAACGAAAAGTGAGTATTATCCCGATGGCGAAAATGTTTCTTGGGAAGTAGCCTCTGATGACGTCACCCAGCAGGTTCAGGATGCTGGAGGCATTATCGTAGGAATCTCGATGTTGCTTGAATATCAAGAAGATGAGACTGCAAATTTTGGTTTGTGCACAGGCTTAGAAAACAATGTTCCAGACACCATTTACGGAACCATTTCCAAGAATGATTGGACACTGACTCAAAATGAGTTAAACCCGGGCTCCCATGTTGTAAACCTCACTTGGCACAATCAATCGTTGCTTGAGGTGGGCAATATCACAGGGATGTCGGAAGATGAAATCATCAACCAACTTGACCTTGGAGACGAGGCGTACGGAACATACAACATCGGCATCTTGGTTGAGGCAGAGGCATTCAGTGGTGAACTCTGCACACATACCGACAACGGAGAACAGGTTGAAAGCACAATATCTCTACTTGTCATCGATCTCACACTAAGTGGAGGGAACGAAATCACTTCAATGGCAGTCGGAGATGGCGAAATATCCATCCTGTTGTTTTCTCCTTGGTTCATCGGAATGTTTCTCTTGGTTGCTTACCTTGTCAATCGAAAAGAATTGTATCACCTCGGAGTTATCCTTGAAGAAGATGACGACGGCGAATCGACCCAGTTTTGGGAAGGAATCGGGGAGGGAGCGCCCACTGGGGATGGAAAAACCCTGGTTGAAAGTTACCAAGCTCGAGTTCTCACTCTATGTGCACTCTATGTGGCGCAAGGCATTCCTTGGGGATTCATCACAGTCACGTTTGTCACTTACCTCGCAGTCGAGGGCGTTGCAGCTGGTCAGTTGGCATTCTTGCTCACGCTTGGGACTTTGCCATGGTCTGTCAAGTTCCTATGGGGCCCTATTATCGATCGTTATCAATTTCCTGAAATGGGAAAGCGGCGACCATGGATTTTGATTGCGCAGAGCGGCATGATTGTTATCCTGAGTTCGATGCTATTAATTCCAAATATGTCGTCAAATGTTAACCTTGTTGGAATTATGTTTTTGGTATACAATATCT
>OCZA010000560.1_pt1 | contig 12592 bp, 31 predicted proteins | sample 1539021 | NCBI WGS metagenome assembly OCZA01 (sample SAMEA2619376, study PRJEB22493) | marine metagenome | biome: marine biome (ENVO:00000447); feature: surface water layer (ENVO:00002042); material: "saline water (ENVO:00002010), including plankton (ENVO:xxxxxxxx)" | depth 5 m | reverse complement strand
TACGTTAAATAACGCTATAGACGTAAGTATAATACCTACCATTGTTAATCCAAATATTAATTCATTCATTTTATTTCCTACGTGATTTAAAATGTAAAGCTAATTTCCTCGCCTGAATTAAATCATCAAGTTCTGCTAAAGATAATTCGTCTAAAATTTGTGTAGTTCTTTCAGGCATTAGTGAAACTAAAGTATCTGATTGGTCACCTCTTCTAGTCGGGTACCTTATAGAATCTATACCTTTATCTTTTAAAACATCACCTGCTTCTTTAGTAAAACCTGTAGGTGCTCCGCCTAATATCGGTGCACGAGTTTGACCTAATTGAAAAGCAGCTTCGTTAAAATTACCGTCTTTACTAAGTTGTTTTTCCATTTGTTTAAATAATTTTTCTGTCTTTTTATCTAAATTACCTGCTACTATAGTATTTTTAAAATCAGGTTTGACAATATACGCTGAACCTGCTCCTTCGGAGGGACGAAAAACATAATCTCTTAATCTAGGGTCGAAGAAATCATCTGTAAAATAAAGTCCTCCTGGAGAACTGCCCTTCGGGTTTAAAAGTAATTGTGGTATACCTTTTGTTGTACTACCGTGAAATATATTGTTAGGGTCTTTTATTAAACTTATTAAACCTTTTTCAACATCTGTTTTTATTCCACGAGGAGCATTATACGAAGGGTATTCTATAGGTACTTTCTTTCCTGTTTCTTTATATATTTCTTTAGCTGCTTCTTCTACTTCTCTATTAGCTTTATTTAATTTTAATTCTTCATTTCGTTTAGCTTTATATGCAGGTCGTCCATCTATTCGTGCATTATCGGCTTCCCTTCTTACTGCTTGAAACGCTTTATCACGTTTTTTATACGCGTCCATTAATTTTCTTACTAACATAGGCGGAACGTCTGAAAAGAAACTAGCTGCTTTACCACCAGCACCGAGCACGGACAACGGGTCGTCAGGTTTTGGTATTATAAAATCTAAAGCTGAAGAAACTTTTTGAAATACTGGGTCGTTTTTCAAATTAGGGTTTAAAGTTTGTAATATCCCCTGACCACGAACATCCGATAGAAATTGCTCTATAGGTGGTCTCGCTGGTTTAAATTGTGGTTCAGCCATAAGTAAAGTACTTTAACACTTAGGTGGTGTTAATGTCGCGATTTATATTAATCGATTTTGTCGTGTTTGGCTATTAGATTACGGCACCACCAAAGTAAGAGGTCCTCGGTCAGTGTGTGCTTCATGATATTTACGCGGTACGTGACCAGTTGTACGTTGGTCCGTGAATATACAGGTTTTGACGAATCAATCCTATCTATGGACGCGTTAAATTCTTTAGCACCATTCCCGTCTTTACCATAGGTCATAAATACACCACTGAGAGCGCACCGCCCACCTTGTTCATCCCATAAATCATGTAGGTCTTCCGCAGTTATTGACCATTCCATATCTTTGGAACGTTTACTTTTAGATTGAGTATGTACTTTAGTTAAATAAACATAAGGTGTACTACTTATGAATTTATTCCTTCTTAACGAATCACAATCTCTACATACATTACGAAATCCAGGCTGACCATTCTTTAACTTAAAATTTTGAGAAAACTTATTAGTATTTCTAGCTTTACCACAAGATATACAAGTTTTAGTTCCCATTGTATTTTATTTAACTACTTCAACTTGTCCTTCTGTTTCTATCACGACCCGTGCACCGCAAGATAATAATGGTTTTTCATTACCACCGTATTTAACAGTACTAGTTCCTAATATTTTTACTTCGTGACAATATGTATTTGTTTTACCTTTTTTAATAGTAATAACTGGTTCATTTGTACCATGTTTTTTATTAGCTCTTATTTTATGTTGGTTTACGTGTATGTAAGTTTTAGTTCCCATTCCTTTTTTCTCTAGCTTTACGGTTATTCCTATCTCTAGTACTTTCGTTTTCTTCTATAAACCAATCATTAACTATTTGTTCTTTTAACTCTTGGTTACTTTTGCTAGTTTCGTTTTTAACAATTTTTATATGAGAAGGATTTATAACTAATGTTGCATAGTTATGGTATTTCTCATCTGTAAGGGTAAATTTATAATCAGGTCCAAAGTAACAATATTTATTATTAATAACTTCTAAATATTGATTACTCGGCTCCTCCGTCCTTTTGCTTTTCCTCATCTAAACTCCTGTAATATTTTATTATACTTAAAATATTCTCAATGTATCTGGTAATGTCCGCGACGTTAGACGACAAGTTCTCATACTGCTGGGTCGTTAAAGAATAATACGGTATAGCAGGAGCGTCTCCTTTTTTAAACATCTCTAAATATTCTTCCATAAGTTCTGGTGTCATAACCCTCCAGTTGACAGGTAGTATTTCTATTTCAGCGGGTAACGGAGGATGATACAAAGGTGCAGGTTTAGCAATAGTTCTTACTTCTACTGGGGTCTTCGGAAGCAGTGTACAGCCTCCGAAGACAAACAAACTAGTCAAGGAGATTATCAGTATTTTCATACTTTGGTGAGGAGAGATTGACTAATTTGTCCATAGCTGCTTTAGTTCCTTTATTAATTATGTTTTCTATTAACTTCGGTTTATTTAAAGCTAAATTACCTAAGTCATGTTCACTAAAAATCTTACGTAAACGTTTTACTTCTTTTCCTGCTTCTACTTTTTCTCGTTCTAACATATTTATTTTAGTTTGCGTAATTTTTTGGTTTTCTATATATCTATCTATAGATTCGTTCTGCTCCTCTATTTTAGATTCCAATACTATCTGATTACCTAAGGCAATAGCAAGTTGTTCATGTAAGTATTTTATATACCCTGCTGACCCCGCCACAGTAGCTACCAATAGGACCCCTAAAATTAAGCTCATCTTAAAACCCATGCCGAAAGTATAATCTGCAAAAATTTTTTCGCAAAATTTTTTTCATAGGGACTTATTTGTAAAGTAGTTGCAATTAAGGGTGCATATCTAAAGGGATGGGCGGGTGGGCACCGCCGCTTGTCAATAGGGGGGTATATACTAAATAGTTATAAAAAATAGATATAAAAAAAGGGCTAGTGTTCCAATACTAGCCCTCTTAGGTTAAAGGTTAATTAATTAGTTTAAGTTTATAAGCTCAAGCTGAAAGATAGTTTTATTATCTAATCTTTTAAGACCTGCATTTTTATAATGAGCAAGAACTGTAAATACATCTTGAGTATATTTTTCATTAGCGTTCATACGCTCATCTACCCATGCAGTATTAATTTGCTCAATAGTAGCAGTACCACCATAGCTAGAACATATAGAAATTATATGTTGTAACTGATTAGGTAATTTTTCAAATACCTTATCTAATGCCGCGTCATTAAGAGATAATTTAGCATTAGGATTAATAGCACTTTTACCAGCTTTAACTCTGTTAGCATATTTGCTAACCCCTCTTTTTGCTACATTTGTAGGAGTAGCAGTTCCTTTTGTTTTGTTTTCCATGATGTAATAATGAACTATATATCTATATATGTCAATAAATAATTAACTAATTAACTAATTATTTAGCTATATAAATAGTTAGTTAATATAATAAACAGTTATATATTTTCCTATGATTTTCTAAGATTTTCTAAGATTTTCCTGGATTCTTCGGATTCCTGGGATTCCTGGGATTCTGTGGAAATGTTAGTGTATGTGTAGAGTAAATGTAAATGTAGAGTAGAGCGACCGATAGAGTAGAGCGACGGATAGAGTAGACTAGAGTAGAGCACAAAAAAGGGCAGCCGAAGCCACCCTTTTAAGACGAGTTAAGATTAACCGAGTTTAATAAGATTTTCCTCGATTAGTCTACCTCTGTAATGACTCCAAATATCCATAGGAGTCTGGACTGTTTCCAATCCAGCTTTTTCTAAGGCAGAGTCTTTACTACCGTCGACTCCGACTAATTCGCCCACAGTCAAAGTATAATCCTTAGCGGCTAGTAAAGCCTCGATTATTTTCCCTGCTTGGGGCGGGAATTTTCCTTTCGGAGTAGCTACCAAAATCACTTTTTGGTTATAGTTAGTCGAACCCTTTTGGGCACCTGCTTTAAAGTTTTTATCTATTGTTTCCAATTTAAATCACCTTTTTCGTTTTAGTTAATAGTAGTAAACCCATTTACTACTTAGGTATATTATTGCCTAGATAACAAAGAAAGTAAAGCACTAAAACCAGTCCAGGATTAGCCCTTGCGTTTTCCAGAGCCTCTAGAAATCTTAGATTCGTGGAAGTGTTAGTGTAAATGGATTGACGGACCGAGGGATAGATAGAGCGATAGAGTAGACTAAGATTCGTTTTCGATGATTCGACCGCCTGTACGTTTCTCTATTAATTGTTCGAGTCGAGTGAGTATGTCATCTTTGGACATCAAATCAATCTTTGCAGTCAATACCTCGCGTCTATCGATGTAGAGTCCACCCGCTTTGCCTCGATGTACCTCTGCTGTGATGGCAGCGGATATCTGTCCTTGGTCCTTGGCTTCTTCCCTGAGGTCGTGTAGAGTCCCGAGATGATTCTCTAAGGAAATCTGGTCGCGTTCCGCAGCTGCGATTTCCAAGTCAATGAGATAATTCTTTACGAGTGGGTTATGATTCAGTAGTACACTGCCTTGAGTCTTAGCCCCCTTCCTATCCTTTGTATATCCTGCTTTTATCGCGGCTTCCGTTGCTGTTTGCCCTTTGAAGTATTCCCTACAAAATTTCTTTTGTTTAGAATTTAATGGTTGCCAAATCTTACCCTTCTCATCCATGAAACCTTTACCGTCTTCTGTAGGTTGTAACGGTGTGTAAGTCAGTTGTTTCATATAATACCTCGCTCCAGTAGTGTTATTATTCTATTAGATTTTATTATCAAATAAAAACAAATTCTCATGCCCTCTGGTAAATCTTACCATAGTTTCTAATAACTAATAGAAAATCTATTAGTTTTGCTAAATCAAAGAATCCAATAAAATACTGTACTCTAGCTCGATTCTATTAGAATATTAGAGATATTAGTAGTTTTTAACATTTCTTCGAGTAAAAAATTTTATTTTTAAAAACACTAATACGAATAAAATAATACCCCCGAACCACGGACAGCGGAACGAGGGTATTTAGTAGAGAACAGCGACTAATCTAGATACGAACCGTCGCGATAGATAAAGGTACTAACAAGGTCGGATAAATCGACTCTTTCGACTAATCGATTTATCGCATACTCTAGTTTTCCGAATTCTAGGTACTCAATATCGATACTAGTTATCGTATTGTTATGCCTATCTGTTTCTTTGTATTCGGTTTCCGTCGCACCTTCATGCTCGAGTGTATCGAATTTAAAACTACGTATGTCTCCACGAGTGTCTTGGTCCCAACCCGATATAACTAAATGTATCACACCGTCTTTGTTAGCTAAAAAATCGTTATAGCTATCTTTAAACCAATCGATATCATTTAGTTTTTCGGTCTTTATATATTCTTCGAACATAACTTTTAACCGTCCGTAAGAAAACTTAGTAAATGTCTCGCTCAACATACTAATCATTACGCTCCCCTGAGTCTCTGACTCCATAAAATCGATAAGACAAAATGTATCTTCATCGAACTTATCGAACTCTTTCTCGTAAGCCGTACTTCCGTACAGTCCTTCGAAATCGAAATATAAGTCGGGTTTAATCAAAAGCTGTCCTTCTCGGGTCGGCTCGACAGTCGCTGAATGCCAATTTTCTCCTATCTGGATAACTTCTCTGTCCCAGACTTTCACTCCCATCATATTCATATGAATGAACTCTGGTTTTCCTACCAACTCTAGAAGTTTTTGGTATCTATCTACGTAGTGTTTTAAGACTTTCTCTAGTCTAACTTTTTTTGTTTCGCTCACGATAATTCTCCATTTTTCGTTTACGGGTCTAAGTTAATTCCTAAACCTTACTTATATTATAAAGGGGACTAGGGCGAAAGTAACCGAAAAGCCGAGCCGCGAGGCGATTACCGCATAAAAAGAAACCCCGACTAGGGGGGATTAGTCGGGGCTTCGAATGTTGGTACTGGTCTTAGGTGCTCTATTTATTATCTTGGCTTCTTAGCCTGTAGAGTCAATCGCTCTCGTTTTTGTAGAGTATGCCTAAAATGCAGTCCCTGTTTTTAAATCTTACATTCCATTCTTATCGTAGTAGACCGCGGACTCCGTAACTCCGAAAGTCTCGCCTTGTTTTTGTTTTCTATGCCTGAATAAAAAGCATTGGTACTCGACCTCGTAAATAAAATGTGCCACATATATCCAATCGTCGTCTTCCATCGTATAGATATACATTCCGACTGGTCCGTGAGCTCCATCGACATCACCTGCATACAGTCCTTGTACCTGTTCTTGTTTTTCTTCTGCTATAGAGTCTATCGTTTCACTTACAACTGTAGCTATATCGCTCGGGTCAGACATTGCTTCTTCTACTAGCTCGTCGTAAGTGTTCTCCCATGAGAACACTCCCGCTTTATCAAATCTAATAGTCGCCATTAGCCCACCTCGATTGTATCTAGAGTAAATCCACAAGGTAAAGTCTCCCTTATGTGGTCTATCAATGACTGCCAACAAGTCACCTCATCGTCAGATATATGGAAAAAATCTTCCATTCCGTCACCTATTGGGTCTTGATATCCAATACTGATAGTTTCATTTCTATCGAACGTTCCAACACATTCGACCCCGTCTATAACTTTATAATTTGTTAAGTTTGTTTCTGTCATAATAATTCTCCTTATATTTATTATTATTACTAAAGTATAAGTACGAACAAAGCGAAAGTAAAGCAGTAGTAGATACCGCGAACTTACGATACTACGATTTTACAAGGGATTTTCGTAACCTCTTAGCTTCTATCCTTTTAGCGTCTTCTATACCTTGCCTCATCGAAGTTTTCAATGCGTATATATCTTCTTGAGGTAGACCGTCATTTAAATCGTATACTACAAATGGATTATTTGGTTCTATAACTCCTAGAGTACAGTGACCGTATTCTTTCGGGTCGATGTAGACTTGTTTGCTACCTTCTTCTTTACTAACGTCAGTTTTAGAAACTTGTTTGTTTATTAATGAATTTCTATATAGAGTATCGCATTTACTATCGCAAAACTTTCGTTTAGAACCTTCTAGTTTTTTATCACATTGTAGACAATAAAACTCGTTAGCGAGTAGACGCTCCATCTCTTTCTCTAGAGCAGCCATTCGTTTATCGCGTTTTTCTTTTTCTAGGGCTAATCTTTTTTGTTGTCGTTTTATAGCTTTTTGTCGGCTACGTTCTCTTAGTAGATGTATATGTTCTTCTTCTCTACATTTTGGTGAACAATACTTCCTCTTGCGTCCACCATAGTTATCACCGCACCACTCACATTCGTACGGTAATCGAATATTTTCGGGTCTTTTATCCTCTAATCGAAGATACTCGAGCACAAAGTTCATAGCCACTCCCGAAGTCTATAAATGAGTAAGAATCTGTTTTAAGAGTCGGAAATCCACCCTCACCATTGACAAGGTTGCCTTCTTCGTCATACATATAATCATCTATGATACGCTCAACTTCTTCAGTTAATGCTTCAGTAGTTTCAAATTTATCGGTAATAATACCTATCAAAGTTTCATCATAATGGTTTGCCATAAATACTTCGATAGTATCAGCTTCTAGTAGTTTATTCATATCAGTCATTTTTATCTCCGTTGGTGAGGCGAGTGCTATAGGGAGAATTATCACTTTTTTGGAAGGATATGCACCCGCCTCGTAAATTAGTGCCTACGCTGAGGGGTTGTTTAGCCTCATATCGCATCAACCAGCGTCCACGTGGTGCTTATAACAGCGTAGGTCTTTAAATTCATGTACTCAGGTCTAACGACCCCTCCTTGAGTAATTGTATTTGTCTTTTTCTTCTGTCGTCTTCGTTAGTAATAATATGTATTTGTACTAACGCTCCCGTCCTATCGTAGCCATACTCGATATCTTTCTCGTATTTATATCTCACTGGTACACTCATTGTTCAATAGTTTATCAGTATTTCTAGCTATGATAGCGGAACACAGACCGCAAAGAAATAGTCCGTCTTCTTTAACTATCGCGGGTTTCCCGCATTCGTCACATTTTAAGTTATCCATTTGGTCTTCTCCTTTTTATTCCAAAACACGTTCGGCAATACGAACCTTCGCGTACTTGCCATAAACCGTCATCTTCTGAGACTTGTTTCTTACACCTATCGCAAAGATACTTAATATCTTGTACTCCTTTTTCCCAAACTATAAGTTCCATTATTCGTCCCAATCCACAGGTGCCCAGACAGTATCAGTATGATAGTCTTCACCTTTATAATATAATGTAGGTCTCTCGGTGTCGAACACGGGTCGAGCATAAATCACACCACTTTCGTAGCCGAGTAATATATCGTCCTCAGTCCATATATCTGCACCGTAATAATCGATAGTTGCTTTAGTCTGGTTTTCTACGGGCGAGTCCATAACCAATCGCCATAGCTCTACGTAGTGCTCGATAATTTCTGCGGCTTGGTCTAGTGTCACAAACTTAGCCATTCGTTTAGTCTCACCGTCAGTACCGTTAGCTTCTTCGTTAAATCGTATATAAAGTACATACAAATCGTTTTTATCCTTCATATATATCCTCCATTGAAACTTGTTTCGGTTTGCCGAGTCTATCATCTAAATTATGATATAAACCCTCAGAACCGAAGATTACTCTTTTGCCGACAACCTTATGACCTGCGTCTGTAAGTTGCTCGACACACCTATCCATATCTTTATCTAGTAAAGTATCGCCTTCGACTGTTTTCTGCCAAACGATTTGTTTCCTACCGTTCGGGTGAGTTAGCCAAATGGCAAAGCTACTGTATTGTTTCGTCATCTGATAATTCTCCTTTAATTATTAAATATAAAACCATTTTACTTACGAAAGTAAAGAAAGTAAAGCAGTATAAAGAATAGTAGAACGCTTTCATACATTGTAAAACGCTTCTAACGCTCCTGTTATCTCGTTTATCACTTTTTGGTAGCCGTCTCGGGTTGTTAAAATCGTTTCTCCCCAATTCTCACATTCTAGACCAAATCTTTCGTAGAGTTCGTCTTCGAAATTACTACGCTCGTGATTACCTTTTTCTGATATAGCTTGTTCATATCCTAATTCAGCCCATATATCTAAAATATATCCTGCTTTCAAGTCAGGTTGTTTAGGAGCTCGTCTAAACCAATCGTCATATTTATTATTCATTAGTCTTCTCCTGCACTTATTTCTAACTCACTAAGATAGTACCCATCACAAAACATTTCAAATATAAATCGTTCAGCTTCTTCTTCACTAGTCGCCATGACATGAAAAGTTCCCGAAACTTCTACATTATATTCAGTTTCTTGTTCTTCTTCTTCTTTTTCTTTTTCTTCACAAAAATTACACATCATAAATATACGCTCCATATGCTTCAATTTCAAAATCATCGAGTTTTTCTGGTTCTTCACCGTCATTAACTCTTTGTTCATTATTTTCCTCTAGCCATTTCATAGGTTCATTTGTAATAGCGACTAACTCTTTGTCACCATAACTATCGTAAAACCAAACTATATAAATCGTCATAGCCCCAATCTCCTACGTTTATGTTTATTCATCGTACTAGTCGCTAAGTTTCGTTTACCTATCGAAGTTTTCTTACGAGTAGTTTGTCGTAACGCTCGTAACTCATTGAATTGTTTAGACTTTCTTGCCATCCTGAATCTCCTTATATATTTTGTTTATCGTTTTATCTGATAGGGCTAAGTGGCTATGCTGAGTTAGAAACTTATCTCCTCGCTCATCATAAATCGCTATACCTATCTTGATACATTTTTTCTCTTTATTTAGTTTGTACATTTTTTTGCCTTTGTTGTTTTTTATATAAACTATCTAGTTCTGTTAGTTTCCGAACGAATATTAATCGGAAATCTAACCCCTTCGCACGAGTCGCGGCACTTTTTAATGCCGCTCGTCTTTTAAAATATAACTTCTCGTTAATCTTCATAATCACGCTCCTCTAGAAGTTTATCTAAAGCCATGTTGAATTTAGTGGACTTATCTAATTTCTCACCAATATCTTTTTCCATTTTATGAATATCCCATAGAAGACTTCTTTGGGTACTTTCATCAAGTCTATTTAAAACTTCATGGTATTGCCTATTATTTTCTTCAGCAACGGGTGTTGTTGGGTACAGCTCTTTAAGATGATAAGTTAATTTAACTAAATCATAGCCACTATCTATAAAGCGATGTGCAATTAAATAATCTCGCAACTCAATATGAGCACTATACTCAGATTTCTCATGGTCAATCTCATCACTATTTCGCCAATAGTAATTACACTCCTCACCTACTTTCGATAAAATGCCGTAAATAGCATTTATATCTGATAGATTATCGAATATCAACATATCAGCTTTCCTTAGGTTGTGCGAAGTAATCTTCGTTATCTTTAGATACGCTCTGATACTTATCTGGATTACCCGTCAACGCAAACTCGAGGTCTTTAATTCTGTCGTCTTGTGACTGCATTTGTGCATGTAGTTTAAAGATGACAGAAGATTGACTTTCGATAGTATCTTTTAGTTTTTTACAAACTTCTAAAAGTTTTTCTATCATTTCTGTATTTTTATTTTCCATACTTTCTCCTTTCTAGTATTGGTGAGGGAAGGTTGTTTAACCACCAACCTCCCCTCGTCGACAGGGACAAAACAAAAAAACAAAAACCCTGTCTGAAATAGTCTTGTTTTGTTTTAAATACATATTTATATAGTAAAGGCGGATATTTAGAAAGTAAAGCACTAACCGATACCGCCATTTTTATACATAGTTTTGGCTTTTTTATAAATAAATCTACCGCAACCTTGTTTCAAATAAATCGTGGGCTGGAGCTCCTCACCAATCTTCTTTTGGACGTACTCGCGTTGAGTAGGGTCTACCCCTCCAGCCCTTAAACTTTTTCTTAATACTTTCGCTTTTTTCGAATTCATCAGGTATGTTTTACCTCAGATATTTCATACTTTTTCACATTTATTTCTAATACATTGTAGATAGTATCTAAAAACTGTCGTTTAGTTTTAGTTTGAGCGTTTGTACATAATCCGATATGGTTATATACATCTTGTGCAGTTATGCCGTAGTTTTCATTACCTCTAGCTCTCTGAGCATGGATAACTCGCACATAAAAATCTTTCCAATTACTTTCGGTAATTTTATTGATACCTACTGTCATCGTAAGCCATATTAGATGATTAGTTTGAGGAGATAACTGATAATTTTCTTTCCCCTCCTTACCCATTTTTATATAACAATTTTCGTAAAAGTCTTTATCTTTTATTTTGCTTAAATCCCAATTAAGTGCCATAGTACCTCCTACTTTCGACCTATGTGTTTAATATCGGAACGTGGTATAACTTGGTATGCTCCTTTATTATAAGCAACACCAATCGAGTAATCTGAACTGATTTCTTGTTTATACCTATCGTCTGCTTTTCTTGTAGTATCGCCCACTGCGTTACGCATTCTATTGAAGAAGTCTTGTTTAGCTTTTTCTTGCTGCTCATACTTTTTATATACCGACTGAACAGCTTGGGTAGTCGAAGCACTGGTCTTCGTCTTTCTAGCTTGTCTAAGACTTTTAGTTTTTCGTTTCTTACCTTTAGTGTCATATCTCAATGAACCTACATAATTTAATATCGCCATATATATTCTCCTTTCTAGTGGCGGTGGCTAGTGTCCCCGAATCAAATCTAGGTTTTATAACTAACCACACTAAACTAGTTTACCTACGAAAGTAAGCAAAGTAAAGCACTACCACCAAGCTTCCATAACGCATTTGTTTTCTGCAGCGACTCTGAACATAAGGGCTAAGTCTTTTATCTCCTTAACTCTATAATCGTAGACAGGTCCACCTGCCGAATATCCATTATAGGTGCTTTCCCATTCGAATTTTTCATCGTCAGGAAGTTCTGCTAGATTTTGTTCTATATATTCGTCTAGAGCATTGGCATACCGTTCTAGTTCATCAGACGGTATAACATCATCTTCGTTTATGTGCCAGATACCTTCACGCTCTCCTATTAAAGAAGCTACAAATGATTCATAACAACCACCTCTAAATGAGCCATTACCATGACCACTCATCATACCACCTACTAGAGTGCAATTTTCGAGACGTTCATCTTTAAACGTCTCGTCACGATTACCTTTCATAATGTAACAATCTAAACCCATAATTACCTCTTTTGTTTAGTCCAAGCTGTAAATATTTTCACAGCTTCTCGTTTATCTAAATCGAATGCCTCTCTAAGTACTCTAGGAGCTTCGAATACATTCATCTCGCCAGACTCTCGTAAGTCTTCTAAAAATTGAAAATACTCATCCATTATAAATACCCCGCAATTCCTACTCCTGGCTCATCGTAAAAAGCAGTTATCGAAGCTTCAGGATACATTTCTCTTAATGCAAGTATTACTTTTTCAGGCGGACTCCAAGCTGTCGTAAAATAGTACATAAGACCGTCATCGTCATGTTCCGTTTCTACAGCCCATGAGTTCCATTTAG
>OCZA010000559.1_pt1 | contig 12603 bp, 10 predicted proteins | sample 1539021 | NCBI WGS metagenome assembly OCZA01 (sample SAMEA2619376, study PRJEB22493) | marine metagenome | biome: marine biome (ENVO:00000447); feature: surface water layer (ENVO:00002042); material: "saline water (ENVO:00002010), including plankton (ENVO:xxxxxxxx)" | depth 5 m | reverse complement strand
CATATAAATAAGCTGCCAAAAAAACTGGTAAGGCTATTTTTATAATTTCAGATGCCTGTAATGTAAAAAATCCCAGATCCAGCCACCTTTGGGCTCCATTTACTTCTTTTCCAAACAGCATTGTTAAAAATATTAGAATAATAGATAAGATTAAAAAAAATAAAGCATTATTCTTATAAAAATCTGGATCTGGCTGACTCAATACAAACATTAAAATTAAACCAAATACCACAAATAAAGACTGCTTAATAATAGTTTCAGTGCTCCCCTGCGACGCACTGTAAAGAAATAAAAGCCCCATTATTGAAAGCAAAGAAATTGAAATGAATAAATACTGATCAAAATAAATTTTTGATTTATTTGGATTGAATATTTTATTCATAATCCAAAAGGCTATTTAAAACTTCTATTGCAACAGGACCAGCAACCGATCCACCACTTTCGCCATTTTCTATAACAACACTTACAGCATATTTTGGATTTGGCATTGGTCCAAATGCAACTATTATTGCATGATCTCTTTTGGCCTCCTCCTCTCTAATTATTTTATAATCCTCTTTCGTATCTGTGCTTACCAGCTCAACCGTTCCTGATTTTGCTGCAATAATATAATCTTTCAATTCGCGAAGTCTACCTGCTGTGCCTTTAGGTTGTTCTATTACTCCAATCATGCTTTTATGAATTTTTTCCCAATCTTTATCATCTATATTGCCACTATAAAAAACATCCTTGGGAAGAGTCTTATCATCTTGAACAAATGAGAACTTGTTTAAGGCTCCTTTATTGGCAATAAATGCTGAATAGTACGCTAACTGAAGGGGGGTAGCGCTCATGTATCCCTGACCAACACCTAAATTAACGGTATCTCCTTTAAACCAACCAAAATTAAGAGTATTCATCTTCCATGCAGGGTTAGGAAGAAGACCATTGTCAGGAAGAAAACAATCTAAGCAAACATTTCTCCCAAATCCAAAATAAGACAAATGCTTTATAAGCTCTTCAATTTCTGATTTATATGCCAAAGAAAAAAAGAATGTATTTGAACTCTCAATGATTGCATCTTGTAAATTAATTTTTCCATGCCCTCCTTTCTTCCAACCTCTGTAGATTCTTCCATCTTCAGGCAGCTCAAAATAACCAGGATCATCAATTGTAAAATCCCAATCAATAATATTATTTTCAAGGCCAAATAAACCTATTGCAGGTTTTATTGTTGATGCAGGCGAATACCTTCCTTGAGCAGCTCTATCAAAGAATGGTTTATTTTTGTCTTCAATAAGTTCGTTAAAATCATTTTGAGACAATCCATTTGCTATTTTATTGACTGAGAAGGATGGTGAACTTAAGTAAGTTACAATAGCACCATCGCTAATATCAACAGCCACAACTGATCCTCTTCTATTTTTTAGTTCGCGAAATGCAACTTGTTGGCTTTTAAGATCTAAGGATGTATGAATATCTTTACCATCTATTGCTGGGATCGTATCTATCTCTTTTAATAACCTGCCTGATGCATCTACCTCATATATTTTTTTACCAAAAAAACCTCTTAATTCTTGGTCATAAACATTTTCAATACCTGTTTTTCCGGATAGAAAGCCATTTGAATACTTAAAGATTGTTTCCTTGAGGCTCAAATCTTGCAAAGACAAAATTTCTTGAAGGCTATCATCATTTAAGTTTCCTACGTACCCTACTGAATGAGAAAATAAATATGGAAATAAATTTTCTCTGGAATACCTTTCTGCTATGTAAGAATTAGGAAATCTATATTTTCTAACTTCAAATCTTGCAATCTCTTCTTTTGTAAGATTTCTTTTTAAAATAAGTTCTCTATTTAATTTTGATCTAATTTTAAAATTTTCTTTTACGTAAAGAATATCGCTATCATTTAAGTTAATAATTGTTTGAATTTCTAAAAGAAGGTTATTTAAATCTGTGATTTGTGATGGATTAAGAATTAAATTATAACTTGGAACATTGTTAACAATAATTTCACCAGTTCGATCATAAATTATTCCCCTTCTTGGTTGAATCAGAACTTCTCTTGTTTTATTTTTTAAAGCAGCTAACTCATAATCCGTATAACTTGATATCTGAAGAGAAAAGGTTTTAAAAAGTAAATATAAGAAAAGGGCGCCAAAAAAAGTACATATTAGTATTAATCTTCTAAAAAAATGTTTTTTTTCAGAGTATCTTTCTTTAAAGTCAATCATTTGTGATATGGCATATTGCTAATTATTGTATGGGCTCTATAAATTTGTTCCACTAATATTAATCTAAATAATTTATGTGGTATTGTGAATGAAGAAGCTGAAAAAACTTTATCAGAACATTTCTTTATTTCTGATGAAAGGCCAAAAGAGCCTCCTATGATAAATGAGATTGACTTATTAGTTTGCTGACATAAAGAAATAAAATTACTAAACCCTTCGCTTGAAATTTCATCACCTTTAATATCCCAAGAGACTATAAAATCAGATTTAGTTATTCTTGATAGAAGAAGTTCTGATTCCTTTTTAATTACTTCTTCTTTAGAAAGTTTTGGATTTTGAAGGCTCTTTAGATTAATAAAATCTAAACTTAAGTTTTTAGGAAGTTGTTTTTTATAATAATCAATGCTCTCGGACTCCCATGAATTTAATTTATTACCAATACTGATAATTTTAATAGTCATTTGTAGTTTTTTTAAGAAGAGTATTCTCTCCCCAAAGGCCCTCAAGATCATAAAAATCTCTTTGCTCTTGTCTCATAATATTAATGACAACTTCACCGCAATCTACAAGAATCCAACCAGAGTCTATTTCGCCCTCAACTCCCAAGATATGAAATTTATTTTCTTTTAGATGATCTACTAGTTGTTCAGAAACAGATACCGCATGACGATTAGAAGTTGCAGTAGCTAGGATTATCTCATCGGCAAATGAGGAAATATTTTTGACATCTAACGATAACAAATCAACAGCTTTGCTTTCTATCAGGCTGTGATTGCAAATATTAGAGAGATTTTTTGTAGACAAGATAGATTAATAATTTCGATTAATTGATAATTTTTTTATTTAAAAGTAGTAATTGATATACTAAATCAAAATAGTTAAAAAAGGTAAGTAATTTTTGGAAAATGAAGTTTTAAATCAAGTTACTCAACTTATATCAAATTACAAGAATTTTATCCTATGGTTGGGGACAATCTCCTTTTTTATCTTTATATTTAGTCTATTTAGTATTAAATGGTTAGTTGCATTAATACCAAGTGACTATTTTATTAATAAGTCCTCATCAAAATTTAGATCCAGCTACCCAGTTATCTGGTTGCTATCAATAATCATTAAAAATATCTTAGGATATGCGCTAATAATTGGAGGTATTTTGATGCTAGTTTTGCCTGGCCAAGGCTTATTTACAATTATGATTGGATTGATGCTTAGTAATTATCCTGGTAAATACTTCATTGAAAAGAGATTTATAGCGATACCAAGTGTTCTTAAAACAATAAATTGGTTAAGAAAGAAATCTGATAAACCTCCCTTAGAAATTTAGACCTCAACTTGAAGAAATTTCTTCAATATATTTTGAAAGTATGGATAGTCTTTGTGATGCATCGAAAGCTTCTAATAAACTTTGCTTGTGAGGCCATGGAATTGGAATTAATCCTGCTAGATGATAGGCAACGGAGTCTGCCGAATTAAAATCAACATTTAGTGGCATATCAACTATTCTTGGATGTTTAACTAGCTGATTTAAGATATTTGTAATTTCTGGAAATTCTGCCAAGAGAGCTTGGTCATCTACCTCTGGGTCAACCTCAGGATTTATTTTAGCAATATGTAATCCATCTTCCAACTGAGTTAAATTTTTTATAGATACTTTATTGACTGACTTGACAGTAATACCCAATAGTCCGTTTGGAAGATTATTAAAATCTATTATTTCAACATAGCATCCTTTTTTAGATATCTCGTTTTCATTATTATCTATAATTTGTTTTTGAAAAACTATTACAAAACCATGGCCCTGCTCCATACAGTCTTTAACCATCTTTATGTACCTAGGCTCAAATATCTGAAGATTCTGAATTGTTCCAGGAAGTGCAACTAAACCTAGCGGAAAGACTGGTAAATTATTTTTTTTCAAGGTATTTAATTATTGGTTGAATAAATTTTTGACTATTTTTATTAGTCATTATTAAAATAATATCATATTCAAAAATTATTTCTTTTAGGTTCTTAAAAAGATCTTCACTAGATTGGTAAGCATTAGGATGTTTATAAATATTTTTTTGATCTAAAAGAAATACTTCATCAAATGATTCAAAAGAGTCTATGAGATTCTCTTTATGATAACCAGAGGACATCGTGTTAGATCCAAGCTCAACAATTCCGATAATTTTTTTGTTTAGATATTTTTTTCTTATTGCTTTTGATGAAAGTGAAATGGCAGTTGGATGATGCGCAAAATCATCATATATTCTTATATTACTAATTTCTTTGACAAAATCCATCCTCCTTTTGACACCCTCAAAATTTTTAAGAGATTTTATTGAGTCATTTATATCAATTCCGTCCAATTTTGCTGCAAGAATTGCGCAAATGTAATTCTTAAAATTATGTTCACCTATTAAGGGCAAATCACTCAGCGAATAAACCTTATTATCAATCTTAAACTCCATTGAATTGAAGTCTGCAGATATTGTGTCATTGTTAATTGCTAGCTTATTGCACCAATGTCCCCTTTTTAAAACTTCATTTGTGTTTATATCATCTTCAAAGTAGATAATATTTCCTGATTTAGGAATAATCTTAATAAGATGATGAAATTGTTTTTTGATATCATTCAAATTATCAAAAATATCTGCATGATCAAATTCGATATTATTAATTATTAAGTTTGAAGGAAAATAATGAATAAATTTTGATCGTTTATCAAAAAAAGCAGAATCATATTCATCTGCCTCAATAACAAATGTCTTATTAGTTCCAAGTTTTGCTGGATTTTCCATATTCTTAGATATTCCCCCAACCAAATATCCAATATCTCTTCCCTGATCAATTAATATGTGACAAAGCATATAGGATGTAGTGGTCTTACCATGTGTTCCAGATACTGCAAAAACATTTCTATCTTTTAATTCTTTGCCTAATATTTCGGGGCCAGAAACAAAAGGTAACTTTTGGTCTAAAATTTTCTCAATGCATTCATTTCCTCTTGATAGCGCATTCCCAATAACGTACAAATCAGCTTTTGGAAGGGAGTCTTCTTCAAATCCTTGAATAATTTCTATATTAAGATTTTGAATATAATCTGACATTGGAGGATAAAATTGACTATCTGATCCAGATACTTTGTGACCTGATTCCTTTAGTATTTGTGCTAAGCCTGCCATAAAGGTTCCACAAATGCCTAGGATATGTATTCTCATATTAGTTATAATACGATACTTGGATTTTATTCAAAGCTTAAGCGGAGAAATAATGAAAAAAAACGCATTTTACGCTCAGTCAGGAGGGGTAACGTCAGTTATAAATGCAACTGCTGCTGCCTTGATTCTTGAATCAAAAAAACATAAAACAAAAATTGGAAAAGTGTTTGCTGGAAAAAATGGAATTCTTGGGGCTCTTAAAGAAGAATTAATTGATACATCAAAAGAAAGCCTATCAGCTATTAACTCCTTAAAATCAACTCCGGGTGGAGTGTTTGGTTCATGTAGAGTAAAACTAAAGAGCTTGGATGAAAATAAGAAAGAATATATGCGCTTGATTGATGTCTTTAAGGCTCATGATATAGGCTACTTTTTTTATAATGGCGGTAATGATTCTGCTGATACTGCATATAAAGTTTCCCAAATTAGTAAAAAACTTGGCTACCCAATAAACTGTATTGCTATCCCTAAGACAGTTGATAATGATCTCGCAGTAACGGATTGTTGTCCAGGATTCGGATCGGCAGCAAAATATATAGCGACCTCTACTATGGAAGCTTCTCTAGATGTTGCATCTATGTGCGAAACATCCACCAAAGTATTTATTTTAGAAGTCATGGGAAGGCATGCAGGCTGGATGGCTGCATCTTCAGCACTTGCAAGAACATCAAAAAATGATCCTCCCCATATTATTCTGCTTCCTGAGGTTGTTTTTAATCAAAGTAAATTTTTAGATAAGATAAGAAAATGTGTTAAAAAAAATGGATACTGTGTGATTGTTGCATCAGAGGGTGTTAAAAATAGTAAAGGTAAGTTTTTAGCAGAATCAGATACTAAAGATGCCTTTGGACATACTCAGCTTGGAGGAGTTGCGCCTTATCTTGGTTCTATGATCTCTAAAAAATTAAAATTGAAAAATCACTGGGCCGTTTCAGACTATTTGCAAAGAAGTGCAAGGCATATCGCTTCGCAAACTGATCTTCTTCATGCTGAAGCTGTTGGAATTCATGCTGTAAAGTATGCTGTAAAGGGTATGAATGGCGTAATGCCGGTGATAGTTAGAGGAAAAGGAAAGAAATATTCTTGGAAAATATCACCTGTATCTTTATCCAAGATAGCTAATGTTGAAAAAAAATTACCTAAATCATATATTTCTGGCAACGGCTTTAATGTTACTTCTAAGGCAATTAAATATCTAAGTCCACTAATAAAAGGGGAAGCGTATCCAAAATTTAAAGATGGAATTCCAGTTACTCAAAAACTTAAACTTTTGCAAGTAAAGAAAAAGCTACCACTTTGGAAAAATTAATTAATTTGAGCGTTTAACTCTTCAATAATATCCTTTATTGAATCTTTCAATAAGTTTTTATCATCCTCATTGAGAAAGTCTCCAAAATAAACATCTTGCCCTTTCGACTTAAAACTCAATCTAAGAGTTTTATCTTTTTCTTTTTTTATTTGAAATGATGTAAAAGTTCGAAATTCTTCCCATAAATATTCTGCTTTATTTGTACCTTTTTCAATTTTCACAGTTTCTTGAGAGATGTATATTTTTTCTTTTTTGCTACTCCATTTAAAACTTAAATAAAATGCTATAAATAAAACTGTTAGCTCAATGCCTGCAAATGGAAGTATTAGTGAAGCTCCAACAAAATAAAACGTTATTGCTATGCCTCCACAAACAAAGGTAATGCTTGCTAAAAAAATTATTCTGTAAACTCCAACTAGAGAGCTGTTAGGACTTAATGAGATCAAGTAATTTGAGTTTTTTATTTTTTCAATTAAAACCAATTGATTAAATCCTTAATTGACTAAGTATCTTCTTTTTGTGGTTTAACTTCTTCTATAAGTCTTTCAATATTTATCAATTTTCCGACCTTCTTGCCTCTTTTCGCTCTTGAAAGAATATATTCTGACCAATCCTTTGGCTTAAGAGTCACTGATCTTTTGCCAACTTCTATTCTTAAAGAACTATCCTCTGATAAAACTTGAGCATGAGCCATGAACTCCTCACCAGAAGACAATTTATCTTTTGGTATATTGATAATTTTATTACCCTTACCCTTTCCTAATGTTGGAAGCTCATCAATTTTAAAGATTAATAGTTTTCCAATATTTGATACAGCCGCTATATGGGTATGCCTTTTTTTAATTGGGATAGCTTTTAGCATTTTTCCATTTTCAGGCAGCTTCATAAAAGCTCTACCAGTTTTTTTATTTGAAACCATATTTTGATATTCAGCTATATAACCATATCCAGCTGTATTCATAATTAAGAAACTGTCTCCTTCTATACCAATAACGGATGAAATAAATTGCACTCCTGAATCTGCATTTAATCTTCCAGTAATTGGTTCTCCCATTCCCCTTGCAGTTGGCAATGAATGACTAGGTATTGAATAAGCTTTTCCATTAGAATCTATAAATACAGCCAATTGATTACTCTTTCCTCTTGCAAAATCTTGCAAGGAATCATCACCTCTATATGACAGCGATTCTGGGTCTATATCATGTCCTTTTGCACTTCTAACCCATCCTGCTTTGGATAAAACAACTGTTATTGGTTCAATTACAAGAGTTTCTTCCTCGGAGAAGACCTTAGCATTAGTTGAATCAATAATTGGAGATTTCCTTTCTTCTCCAAATGTTTCTTTTATTTCGATAAGTTCATTTTTTATGAGTGTTTTTAAACGCGTTTTAGACTTTAATATTTTTTCCAAATCATCGCGTTCACTAACTAACTCATTTCTTTCATCCTCAAGTTTTATCTGCTCTAATTTTGCTAACTGTCTTAGTCTTATCTCAAGAATAGCATTTGCTTGAATTTCAGATAGCTTGAAAATTTTTATAAGTTCTTTTTTTGGTTCATCAGATTTTCTAATAATCTTTATCACTTTATCTATATCGATAAATACTGTTAACAAACCTTCAAGAATATGAAGTCTATCATTTACCTGATCTAAACGATGTTCAAGTTTTCTTTTGACGGTATCTTTCCTGAAAACGAGCCATTCTTTGAGGAGATCAACTAGCGAAAATACTCTAGGACCACCTTTTAATGAAATTAAATTCATATTCATTCTGTAAGTTTTTTGAAGATCTGTGGATGCAAATAGATGATTCATTAAGTCATCTGCATTTACGCGATTTGATTTCATTGTGATTACTAGTCTAACTGGATCTTCATGATCGCCTTCATCAGTCAAGTCAATAATCATAGGGAGTTTCTTATTGAGCATTTGCTCAGCAATTTGTTCAAGAATTTTTGATCCAGATGCTTGATAAGGCAAAGCATTAATTATTATTTGATTTTTTTCTTGCCTCCAATTAGCTTTGATTTTAAAGCCCCCACGTCCTGAAGAATACATTTCTTCAAGCTCTTCGCTATTAGCTACTATTGAAGCATCATTAGAAAAGTCAGGTCCCTTTATAATTTTTAATAAGTCTTTTAATTCTGATTTTGGTTTTTCTAAAACTTCTATTGTTGCGTCAATTACTTCATTAATATTATGAGAAGGAATGTCCGTTGCCATACCTACTGCAATTCCAGATGTTCCATTTAAAAGAATCGTAGGTATTTTGGATGGGAAAATAACTGGTTCTAGCAGGGACCCATCAAAATTAGGTTGCCAGTCAACTGTGCCAGATTTAAGTTCAGAAATTAATAAATTTGCAAAATTTGTTAATTTTGATTCTGTATATCTCATTGCTGCAAAAGACTTTGGATCGTCTTGCGAACCCCAGTTTCCCTGGCCATCAACTAGAGGATACTTGAATGAAAAATTTTGTGCCATTAAGACCATTGCCTCATATGCTGCGCTATCACCATGAGGGTGGAACTTACCGATTACATCGCCTACAGTTCTTGCTGATTTTTTATATTTAGAAGTTGCATCTAATCCTAACTCCGACATCGCATATAAAATTCTTCTTTGAACAGGCTTCAAGCCATCGCCTACATTTGGTAATGCACGATCAAGAATTACATACATTGCATAATTTAAATATGACTCTTCGGCATATTTTTTAAGGCTGATTGATTCGAATTGATCTTTTGCCATATTAAATCCTCACCAATGAACCTTTCTTTTCAAGCCATTCTTTTCTGGCAGGAGCATTCTTTTTTGATAATAAAAGATCCATCATTGCGTTAGCATTATCTGTTGCCGAAATTGATAGTCTTACTAGCTGTCTTGTATCTGGATCCATAACAGTTTCTCTTAATTGTGATGGATTCATTTCGCCAAGACCTTTAAATCTTTGAATATTTATTTTTGGTTTACCTTTCTTGCTTTTGAATTCTTTCACCGTCTTTTCTTTTTGTTTTTCATCTAATGCATACAAAACGTCTTTTCCGCAATCAATTCTAAATAATGGCGGCATAGCTATAAAAATTCTTCCTTCATTTACAAGTGGTTTATAGTGTCTTAAAAATAGTGCGCAAAGTAACGTAGCTATGTGTAACCCATCTGAGTCTGCGTCAGCTAAGATACATATTTTCCCGTATCTTAAAGAGGAAATATCAGCATTACCTGGCAACACTCCAATTGCTGTAGATAAATTTTTTATTTCTTGAGACTTTATTATTTCATCACTTTCCAAATCCCAGGTATTTAAAATCTTTCCTCTCAATGGCATTATTGCTTGAAAAGATCTTTCTCTTGCTTGTTTTGCAGATCCTCCTGCTGAATCACCCTCTACTAAAAATAATTCAGTTTTATTTAAATCCTCGCTATTACAATCAGATAACTTACCTGGTAGTGCAGGACCTTTAAAAGTTTTCTTTCTTTCTACAACACTTGAGGCTTTAGCCCTAGCCTGAGCAGAAATAATTGCTAGCTCAGCAATTTTTTCTCCTTCTTCAGTATGTTTGTTAAACCATATGCTTAAGACATCTTTTGTAGAGCTACTTACAAATGACATATGGTCTTTTGAATCTAATCTTTCTTTTGTTTGCCCGGCAAACTGAGGATTCTGCATTTTAGAAGAAACAACAAAAACTGCATTATTAATCACATCCTCAGCATTTAATTTCAACCCTTTTGGCAATAAACTTCTGTATTCACAAAATTCTTTTAATGCTTCTAAAAGACCTGATTTGAATCCATTTAAATGAGATCCACCTTGAGCAGTTGGAATTAAATTGACATAAGTCTCATCAAGTTTATTTTTTGGCGGCCTTCCGGTCCAATTAATTACAAATTCAACCTCCTGAGTCTTTGAATCCTTAGAAGACAGAATTGACTCCTCTAAGACCAAATCAATTCCATCTGATGCTTCCTCTAAATAACTTTTAAGTCCATCTTCAAAAAACCATTTTATTTTTTCTTTTTTCTTTTCATTATGAAAATCAATTGTTAGGCCAGGGCATAACACTGCTTTTGCTTTCAGCAGATGCTTGAGTTCTTTGAACTTGATTTGATCAGATTCAAAATATTTAGGGTTAGGTTTAAATTTAATAGTTGTGCCTGTATTTCTTATGCCAACTTCTCCAATAACCTTGAGTTCATTCTTCTTGTCTCCATTATCAAAATGCATCTCGTGCTCACTAGAGTCTCTTTTAATATTGACTTGAAGAGCATCAGATAAAGCATTTACTACTGAAACTCCAACACCATGAAGTCCTCCTGAAAAACTATACTCATCACCAGAAAACTTTGCACCTGCGTGTAACTTACATAAAATTAATTCTACTCCACTAACTTTGTGCTCGGGATGAATATCAACAGGCATGCCTCGGCCGTCGTCTGAGACTGATATAAAACCATCTTTTTGAATTTTAATTTTTATATTTGAGCAATGTCCAGCTATGGCTTCGTCAACAGAATTATCAAGCACTTCTTGTATTAAATGGTTTGGACATGAAGTATCAGTGTACATTCCTGGTCTCTTTCGAACAGGATCAAGGCCTGATAAAACTTCAATTGCTTTTGAGTCGTATGTATTCTTGGCCAATCTAATTTGCCTTATGGATTAGTTTATAAAAACCTTTTTTAAAAAAATTTTTCATAAAGTTTTTTAGTTATTCTACTCTAAACAAATAAAAAAAACGTTTAAATTCAAATTTTTAAACAATTGATAGCCTGTTTACAAGTGTAAACAATATGAATGATATTATCATGTTTACACCGCAAACATTTAATAGGTTAGAATATGCATATGCTAAACAATATTCGTACAAATTTTTTATTAGTTCTTGTTTTATGTTCATGCCTAAATGCAGAAAATATTCTTGATATTTACAATGAAGCCCTTGAAAATGATCCAACATACAAAGCTGCAGAATATTCATATTTAGCCGATAAACAGATTCTAGTTCAAGGAAGAGCTGCTCTTCTTCCAAGCCTTACGCTTAGTGGCTCAACAAACTGGAATGAGTATTATCAGAATGATGAATTACAGCAGGAATATAATTCTTTCTCAAAATCAGCAAGGTTAACTCAACCACTTTTTAGACTAGATACTTGGTTCAATTTTAAGAGATCTAAATCACTTACAAATGCTGCTGAGGCAGATTTTGGATATCAGCAACAAAATCTTTTATTAAGAACTGCTGAATTATATTTTGGAGTCTTAAGGGCGATTGACAATCTTAATGCAGCAATATCAGAAGAAAAAGCAATTAAAAAACAGTTAGATCAGGCGCAACAAAGATATGAGGTTGGCCTCTCTGCTATAACTGGTGTTCAGGAGGCTCAACTCGCATATGATTTAAGCAGAGCCTCAAAAATAAATAATGAAGGGAATCTTTTTTCTGCCAGAGAAGCTCTTAATGCATTAATAGGAAGGGAAATTTTTTCTCTTGATGAGTTAGGAGATGATCTTAGCGTGTCTTCACCATACCCTAATTCAAAAGAAGATTGGGTTAAAACTGCTTTAGAAAATAACTATCAATTAAAAGCTTCTTTTTTGAGAAAAGATGCTGCTAAAAGTAACGCAAGAAGTGCTGCATCTAATCATCTTCCAAAAATAGATATTGTTGGTTCGGGCTCTGAATCAGAAACTAATCAATTTAATTACGAAGGTTTTGAAATAAACGGGCAAGGAATACCAGTTCCGTCTGTAACAGGAAGAAGGAATTATGCTATTCAGATGAGTATACCTATTTTCCAAGGTGGGGCTGTCAGCTCAAGAAGAAAGCAAGCATATTCACAATATAACGAGGCGGATGAAAATTCACTTTT
>OCZA010000558.1_pt1 | contig 12606 bp, 9 predicted proteins | sample 1539021 | NCBI WGS metagenome assembly OCZA01 (sample SAMEA2619376, study PRJEB22493) | marine metagenome | biome: marine biome (ENVO:00000447); feature: surface water layer (ENVO:00002042); material: "saline water (ENVO:00002010), including plankton (ENVO:xxxxxxxx)" | depth 5 m | reverse complement strand
ATTCTTTGTAATCAATATGGCGGGGTTTTAAATGATCCAATTCTACTAAGAATTTCTAAAGATGAGTTTTGGTTTTCATTATCTGACTCTGATATTGGTCTTTATCTACAAGGTGTGAACCATGATAATAGATTTAATGTTAATATTGATGAAATTGATGTAAGCCCAGTTCAAATACAAGGCCCTAAAGCACATGCTTTAATGAATGATTTAATAGGCGACCAAGTCAAAGTTGACGAAATGCCATTCTACGGACTTGCTGCTGCAAAAGTTGGAGGAAGAGATTGCATAATTTCACAAACAGGTTTTTCTGGAGAAGCTGGATTTGAAATATATTTATATGAATCTACTAAATATGCTGATGATATGTGGAATGCAGTTTTAGAAGCAGGAAAAAAACATAATCTTATGGTTATAGCGCCTGCTCACCACAGAAGAATTCAAGCAGGAATTCTATCGTGGGGTCAAGATATGGACAATCAACATAATCCTTTTCAATGCAACTTAGGATATCAAGTATCTCTTTCAGGAAAAGGAGAATGGAATAAAACAACTGATTATGTTGGTAAAACTGTTCTTGAAAAAATGAAGGCAGATTTAAAAGATGGAAAAAAACCATATAAACTTCAATTAGTAGGATTAAGTCTAGGCGGGAAACCTATCGAAGAATATGCTCCTGATTTTTGGCTTGTTTCAGAAGATGGCAATGAACCATGTGGATTTATAACATCTCCTTGGTATCATCCTGAGCAAGGAAGAAACATTGCTATGGGTTATGTTCCTTTTGATGGGACTCTAAATAAAAATGGTTTTCCTATGGGAAATTATGGTCGTAAATTTAAAGTTCATCTACCTGATCAATATTCTAACTCACCTGGTGTACCAGTAGATGCAGAAGTTGTTCCAATTCCATTTACTGAATCACATAACGCAAACACAAGAGAAGTAGTAGATAAATAATTTCAATAAGAAGCTCTATTTAATAATGGAGCTTCTTTATTTTAATAAAGCTTTCATTCTATCTATAGAGATATATCCAACAACAAGTTCTTCATTAACAAAAAAAGTAGGTGTCCCTCTAGCCCCAGAACCATTAGCTAAAAAAGAACTAAGATTAACAATATTTCTAACTTCATCTTTTGACATATCTATATTCAATTTTGCGTTATTAATTTCAAGTTCTTCAATTATTTGTTTTAATTTGGCATTATTCAAATTTCCTTCGACTCCAAATAATGCATTGTGTAGCTCAATGCCCTTATTTTGCATATTGGCAGCAACAACCATGTTAGCAAGCAATTTAGAAGATTCACTTAAAACTGGATGCTGTAAAAATATAATTCTAGTATCGTTTCTTTCACTTGCTATTTGAAGTAATTCAACGTGTACTTTTTTGCAGTATCCGCAAAAATAGTCCATAAATTCAATTATAGTATTTTTAGCATCATCATTACCTATTTGAAGAATACCTTGTTCAGGAATAACATCGATTATTTTTAAATGAAAAGGTTTTGACTCATCAAAAAAGAGCTCTTTTACTGTTACCTCTGCTTTGAGTGGAAGACAACTTAACGCAGTTATAATTATCAATAAATATAATTGTTTGAAGTATCTCATGATTGACCCACTCTATTTATTATGATTAATGAAGTACAGTAATAAATAGTAATAATGAAATCAAAGTCAAAGGTTGTTGTAATAGGTGGAGGTGCTGTAGGTGTAAGTACGCTCTATCATTTAGCTAAAAAAGGTTGGTCGGATGTTGTTCTAGTTGAAAGAAAAGAGTTAACTTCTGGTTCAACTTGGCATGCTGCAGGATTACTTCCATTATTCAATATGAGTTATTCTGTAGGACAATTACACAAATATGCAGTTAAACTATACAAAACTCTTGAAGAAGAGACAGGGCAAAAAGTTGGTTTTAGTGTTGTTTCTAATATTCGTCTTGCAACCACACAAGATCGAATGGATGAATATTATCAATATTCAGGTGTAGCTAAAACTATAGGTGTTGATGTTAAATTCTTGACTCCAGAACAAGTAAAAGAAATTTGGCCGCTTTGCAATACTGATGGATTAGTAGGAGCAATACAACACCCAGAGGACGGATATATTCAGCCAGCAGATTTAACTCAAGCACTTGCCAAAGGCGCAAGAGATAAAGGGGCAGAAATTTACAGAAATACATCTGTCATCGGTATTACAAAAAATAAAAATGATCTGTGGGAAGTAGAAACTGATAAAGGATCAATTGAATGTGAGCATGTAGTTTCCTGCAGTGGAAATTTTGCAAGACAAACAGGAAAAATGGTTGGACTTGATGTTCCTGTAATACCAGTAGAACACCAATATATTGTTACTGATGATCACCCGGAAATTTTAAAAAGAAAAGAGCAAGGTCTTCCTGAAATGGGAGTTTTAAGAGATTCTGATAGTTCATGGTATATGCGTGAAGAAAGAGGAGGATTGATTCTTGGACCTTATGAAAAAGGTGCACCTGTTTGCTACGTTGATGGACCAGATAAAGAATCAGAATTTGAATTATTTCAAGAAGATTTAGAACGTATTGAACCTCATATTGAATCCGCTATACACCGTGTTCCTATCTTTGGAGAGGTTGGTGTAAAGAAAGTTTATAATGGAGCTATTTGTTATACCCCTGATGGAAGTCCAATTGTTGGTCCAGCTTGGGGACTTAAAAATTTCTGGTTAAACGAAGGCCATAGCTTTGGCATCACAGCTGCAGGCGGCGCAGGATGGCAAATTGCAGAGTGGATAGTAGATGGTGAGCCTACAATTGATATGTTAGGTGTTGATCCAAGAAGATTTGGTGATTATGCAACTGAAGCGTATTTAATAAAAAAGAATGAAGAAGCATACGCAAATGTGTTTACAGTACACTATCCTGATGAAGAGAGAGAAGAAGGACGCCCTTTAAGACAAGCTCCATGCTATGATAGATTAAAAAATCTTGGTGCAGTTTTCGGTCATAAATTTGGTTGGGAGCGCGCCAATTGGTTTGCCCCTTCAAAGGAATTACAAAAAGATGATTGGTCTTTTAGAAGATCAAAATGGTTTAATCATGTTGGCAACGAATGCATCAATGTTCAAGACAATGCTGGTCTTCTAGATATGACTGCTTTTGCTAAATGTAGAATTTCAGGACCTGGTGCTGAAGAATTTCTAGATTATTTGGTTGCAAATAAAATTCCTAAAAAAATTGGAAGAGTTAATCTTTGTCATGCACTAAACACAGCTGGGGGAGTTCATTCAGAATTCACTATTGCAAAAGAAAAAGAAAATTCTTTTTATTTAGTTTCAGCAGGTGCATTTCAGCGATTAGATCATGACTGGATACATAAATGGATACCTGAAGATGGATCAGTCACATACGAAAACCTAACAAATAGTATGGGTGTGCTTGTTTTAGCAGGACCAAAATCAAGAGATATTCTTTCTAAAATTACAAAGACTAATTTATCTAATGAAAATTTTCCATGGTTATCATCAAAAAAAATCAATGTTGGTTTAGCTCCTAGTATTGCTATGCGTATGAATTTTGTTGGAGAACTTGGATGGGAATTACATCATCCAATTGAATATCAGAACCATATTTTTGATCAATTAATGGAAGCAGGAAAAGATCATGGACTTAAACCATTTGGAATTAGAGCGATGGAAAGCTTACGTGTTGAAAAAACATATAAATTGGTTGGTACCGAAATGTCTATAGAATATGCAGCTTTTGAGTCTGGGTTAGATAGATTTGTACATTTAAACAAAGGTAATTTTATTGGAAGAGACTCTCTTGTTAAATGGCAGCAAAATGGTTTTAAAAACAAGATGGTAACTTTAGAAGTTCATGATGTTGAAGATGCAGATGCTTTGGGCAATAATCCTATTTATAATAATGGAAAGGTTATAGGCCGTGCGACAGGAGGTAACTATGGTTTTAGGGTGAAAAAATCATTAGCTATTGGTATGGTAGATCCTAAATTTGCTGACATTGGTCAAAAATTAGAAATGGATATATTAGATAAAAAATACAATGTAACTGTTATAGAGGATAGTCCTTATGATCCTAAAAATGAAAAATTAAAACAATAATATGAAGTTGCTTGTCACAGTAAAAAGAGTCATAGATTATAATGTTCAAATCAGGGTTAAAGCTGACGGTTCTGGAGTTGAAAAAGATAATGTAAAAATGTCCATGAATCCTCCTGATGAAAATGCTGTAGAAGAAGCTCTACGAATTAAAGAAGCTGGTAAAGCAGACGAGATTATAATTCTTTCTATAGGTAATGATAAGGCTCAAGAAACTATCCGAACTGCATTAGCAATGGGTGCTGATAGAGGTATACATATTAAAACAGATAATGATTTAGAACCTCTAGCTATTTCTAAAATAATTTCTAAAGTTGTTGAAGAAGAAAAACCATCAATTATTTTAATGGGAAAACAAGCAATAGATGATGACTCTAATCAAACTGGTCAAATGACTTCTGCTTTACTTAACTGGCCTCAGGCTACATTTGCATCTAAAATTGAAATTGATGGGCAAAATGCGATCGTTACTAGAGAAATAGATGAAGGTTTAGAGAGAATAAAAGTTTCTATACCATTTGTAGCATCATGTGACCTTCGACTTAATGAGCCTAGGTACGCTTCATTGCCAAATATAATGAAAGCAAAGAAGAAGCCAATTGATACAAAAGAAGCTTCAGAGCTAGGAATTAATATTGAGTCAAGAATTGAACAATTAAAAGTAGAAGAACCTCCTGTTAGACAAAAAGGAATTATGGTAAATGATGTTTCTGAATTGGTTCAAAAACTAAAACATGAGGCAAAAGTAATATGACAATATTAGTATTAGCAGAACACAATAACACAGATATAAAATCATCAACTTTAAATACAATATCTGCAGCTTCTGAAATTGATCAAGATATTCACGTACTAGTAACAGGTTATGAATGCGAAGACCTAGCTAAAAATATTTCTAAACTTGAAAAAGTTTCAAAAGTTTATTTAGTTGATAATGAAAAACTTAAAAATCCAATTGCTGAAAATATTGAACCTTTAGTCGTTTCTTTAGCCAGTAATTATTCTCACATTATGGGGCCTGCAACAACATTTGGAAAAAATATTTTTCCTAGAATTGCTGTTAAATTAGACATTGCTCAAGTAAGTGATGTTATTAAAATATTAGGTCCAGATACATTTATGAGACCAATTTATGCAGGAAATGCAATTGCTACAGTTAAATCTAATGATAAAATTAAAGTAGTAACAATACGACCAACATCATTTGATCCTGTAGAAACAAGTGGTGGAAAAGAAGAAATTGAAAATATTTCTTTTGATAATGAAACTGGCAGTGTTGAATTTATAGATAGAGAAGAATCTCAATCTGAAAGACCTGAGTTAAGTTCTGCTCGTGTGGTAATATCTGGTGGTAGAGGTTTACAAAGTGCTGAAAATTTTAAACTTTTAAATGAAATAGCTGATAAGCTTAATGCTGCAGTTGGTGCTTCTCGGGCTGCTGTAGATGCTGGTTACGTTTCAAATGATTATCAAGTCGGGCAAACTGGTAAAGTAGTAGTTCCTGACTTATATATTGCTGTAGGTATTTCAGGTGCAATACAGCACTTAGCTGGTATGAAAGAAAGTAAGGTTATTGTTGCAATTAATAAAGATGAAGAAGCACCAATATTTAACGTTGCTGATTATGGATTAAATGCTGACTTATTTGAAGCATTGCCTCAATTATCTTCTGAACTAGATAAATTAAATACTATTCAACAATAAATTAATTTATTACAATAAATAAAATGGAAGTAGAACGCGAGTCAATGGACTATGATGTTGTAGTGGTAGGTGCTGGTCCATCTGGCCTTTCAACTGCAATTAAACTAAAACAGCTGAACCCAGAAATTAATGTTTGTGTTTTGGAAAAAGGATCAGAGGTAGGGGCCCATATTTTAAGTGGTAATGTCTTTGAAACAAGAGCACTTGATGAATTAATACCTGATTGGAGAAGTAAAGACTCACCAATTAAAACTAAAGTAACAAAAGAAAAGTTTTTATTCTTATCAAAAAAAGGCTCATTAAATTGGCCTACATGGCTTCTTCCTAGTGTTCAAAAAAATCATAATAATTATATCATTAGTCTTGCAAATTTATGTAGATGGCTTGCAAGTGAGGCTGAAAGTTTAGGGGTAGAAATTTTTCCAGGGTTTGCGGCATCTAAAATATTATATTCAGATGAAGATCATGTAATTGGTGTTCAAACTGGTGATATGGGTATTGATAAAGATGGTAACAAAAAAGATAGTTTTGAACCAGGTATTAATATTAACGCTAAAGTAACAGTATTTGCTGAGGGTTGCAGAGGTCATTTAGGTAAAGAATTAATTAGAAAATATAATTTATCGAAAGATAAGTCACCACAACAATACGGAATTGGGTTTAAAGAAATTTGGGAAATAGATGAAAGTCAGCATGAAGAAGGTCTTGTCATGCATACTGCGGGATGGCCATTAGATAATGCAACTTATGGTGGCAGTTTTTGTTATCATGCTGAAAATAAACAAATATTTTTAGGATACGTAATCGGTCTTGATTATAAAAATCCTTATTTATCACCTTATGATGAATTTCAAAAATTTAAAACTCACCCAGCAATTAAGAAAATTCTCACTAATGGAAAACGTATCGCTTATGGAGCAAGGGCACTTATTGAAGGTGGTATTCAAAGTTTACCTAAAATGTATATGCCGGGTGGATTACTAGTTGGATGCGATGCAGGCACCTTAAATATGCCAAAGATTAAAGGTTCACATACTGCAATGAAAAGTGGAATTATAGCTGCTGAAACAATTAATGATTATTTAAGTAAATCTGTACCTCTTGCAGCATATGAAGATAAATTTAAACGTTCATGGCTTTATAAAGAATTGTTTGCAGCAAGGAATGTAAAACCTAGTTTTAATTGGGGACTAATACCTGCAATAATATTTACAGGAATTGATCAAATAATATTTAGAGGCAAGCTTCCTTTTACACTAAAACACAAACATGCTGATCATGAAGCTTTACAATTAGCAAAAGATTCAAAAAAAATAGATTATCCAAAATATGATGGAATATTTACTTTTGATAAAACTAGTTCTGTTTATTTGACTGGAACTAACCATGAAGCTGATCAGCCAGTGCATTTACAATTAAAGGATAAGGAATTACCAATAAAATTTACTTTAAATGCTTATGATGAGCCATCTCAAAGATATTGTCCTGCTGGTGTATATGAGATTGATAAGACAGATATTCAAAATCCTAAATTTGTAATTAATGCACAAAACTGTATTCATTGTAAAACATGTGATATCAAAGAGCCATCACAAAACATTAATTGGGTTGTGCCAGAAGGTAGTGGGGGGCCAAATTATGCGAATATGTAATTTTTATATATAAATTGATCAAATATATTCATTATGACCAAAAATAAAATTGTATTTACTTTTGCAACTGCAGAAGTAAATTTTATTGGCCAATTATTTATTAAGATTACAGAATTATGTACCGGTAAATTAAAATTAAAAAAATTGTATGATGAATATTTATCTGAGAATAGACCACCAGAACTTTTTTGGGATGATGCAGTAGATAAACTAAATCTTACTTTAATAACTAATTTTCAGGATGGTAGTTATATTCCAAAAAAGGGAAGATTAATTGTTATAGCAAATCATGCTTTTGGAGTTGCTGATGGTGTATCAATATGCTCAGCTATTTCAAAAGTAAGACAAGATTATAAAATGGTTACTCATAAAGTTTTAAGGCAAGCAGAGGCAGTAAAAGATAAAATATTACCAATTGATTTTAATGAAACTAGAGAAGCTTTATTGACAAACATTAGTACTCGTAAAGAAGCTGAAAAGGTTTTGCATAATGAAGGAGTTCTAGTTCTTTTTCCTTCCGGCACAATAGCAACTAAACATAACTTAAAAAAGAACACAAAAGCTGATGATGGTGAGTGGAAACAATGGGTATCAAAGCTAATTCTTAAAACTAAAAGCCCTGTTTTACCAATTTTTTTTGATGGCCAAAATAGTCAACTCTACCATATTGCTAATAAAATAGGCCAAACATTTAGATACTCTTTGTGTATGTATGAACTTAGAAGAAAAATAGGTGATGATATTTACATGTATTTTGGCTCACTTATACCATACGAAAACCTTGAAAGGATTGGGGATATTAAGCAAATTACTCAATACTTAAGATCAACAACCTATTCTTTAGATCCAGAATTTAATATTAATTAAATATTTATTTTTTATATTTGTCGATTTATAGAGTCCATATGGTAGGGTTTGTTGGATCACAAGCAAGAAGAAGAAGAAGAAATAGATTTTTACTAATTCTATCTATTATTGTTATTTTTGGTATTTTTTTCTATCTGCCCTCTATAGATTTTTCAACTGACGATACAAAGCCTCCAATTGAAATAATTCCCAGCACTATAATTGATGAATCTAGTTTAAGATCAGAAATAGAAGAACTTAAACTTGAGGTATTTCAGAAAGATCAAAGATTAAAATTTAGAGATGATCAAATAAAAAATTTACGTAATGAAATACGAGATTTAAATGACTCATTTGTTACAATTAAAAATGATTATGAAAAATCTCTAAACAATATATCAGATCTAGAAAATAACACCTTAGAAAATAATTCACAAAATATTGAGAGACTTAGTACACTTGAAAATCAAATAATTGAATTAAAAAAACAATTATCAAAATATGAACAACTTGTACAAAAATTAGAAACAGAATTAGCAAGTGCTACATCATCTGAAGATGTTCAAGAGGTAAATATTGAAAATTCAATTCTAAAATCAGAACTTAAACAAATTCAACAAAAGAATAGTAATTTTGAAGCTGAATTAGAGGAGTTAAGAAAATTAATTAAAAATAAAGATAAGGAATTAGAAGATTTAATTTATTTAAAAGATTTGCAACATCACGGCTAATTATTTATTTTTTTTTCTAAATAAATAAGGTTCTTCAAACTCCCCACTCCATATCCCTTTTTTTTGTTGTTTTGCCACTTCTTCTTCTTCAACATAATCCATTGAATAATAGCGATATGCAATTGCCCATCCATTAAGGACCATTTCACTATTTAAATCTAAATTATTTTTGTAGCAGATTCCAATAAATCTATTATATTGATCCTTACCGGTAGTAATACATTCAATTTTATTTTTACCAATTAATTTCTTTAAGAATTTAGTTGACTCAATACCACAATTCCAAACTTTATTATTTTTATTACATGTCTGATTTGTTTCAGGTGCATCAATAGCATGTAGTCTTATTTTATTTTTATAAATATGAATAGTATCACCATCAATTACCTTTGCTTTACCAAAGATAGTCTTACCAGATGAAACTGCACTAAAACAAATTAAGATTAAAAATAGATTAAATATTAAGATTTTTACTGCCATCAACTAATAATTCGTAAACATATTTTGCATGGGATCTGTTTAAATGTAAGTCTAATGATGTAGCTTCTTTATCAGTATTATTTCTGATAAAAAGCACGGGAATTTTTAAAAATATTGTTTGAGCTACAGAAAAATTAGTTTCCAATATTTTTTCTAAGTTGGCAACAAGAAATTTAGAAAGTAATGTAAAAACTTGTTTACCTTCGAGTCGTAATACAGTTCTGTTAAATGAAACGTCAGTTATTGCTGTCTTTTCTGGATTGAGTTTTGATTCTAATAAAGAGATAATTTTATCTTTCTCATTTTCTGGCGTTATAACTAACCATTCATTAGGACCAAGCCACATAATACTAATATTATTATTATAAATTCTCACATTTGGCTCAATTGGTAATACTAAATTTAATACAGAGCCAATATTTTTCATAAATTCTTTATCTGAACTTTTGCCTCTAATATTAATTTTACCTGATAAGCTTGTTTCTTCTATTGTTACTCCATTGTGATCTTTTTTATTTATATTCAGGACACTATTTAAGACTAAGCTCATTGATTTATCCTTTGATTTTTAGGATCAATAAATACAGGACTGGTTATTTCAACTTCAATATTTTCATTTTCCATAGGTGCAATTAAAACACTTCCTTTTTTTTTAATTCCACCTTTAATTAAAGCTAAAGCAAAAGAACTGTTTAAATTAGGTGAATAATAACTAGATGTGACATGTCCAACCATTTTCATTGGTAAAGCAGTTATTTTTTCAACCAATTGTGATCCTTCTTCAAGAACTTTATTTGGATCTTTAGTTTTTAATCCAACTAATTGTTTCCTATCTTTTTTAATAGTATCACTTCTATACAATGCTCTCTTACCAATAAAATCATATTTTTTCTTACTAACAATCCAATCCATGTCCAGATCTATAGGTGTAACTGATCCATCTGTTTCTTGACCAACAATGATAAAACCTTTTTCAGCACGAAGTACATGCATCGCTTCAGTTCCATATGGAGTAATATTAAATTCTTTACCTTTATCTATACAAAGTTCCCAAAGATTTTTAGCATAGCCAGATGGAACATTTATTTCATAACACATTTCCCCTGTAAAACTTATACGCATGACTCTACACTTTATTCCATTAATATGAATATTTCTAAAACTCATATGAGGAAAATTATCTTTTGAAAAATCAAAATCTGGAATTAATTTTTGCATTAATTTTTTTGAATTTGGACCATTTAAGCTTATTGTTCCATAGTTTTCTGTAACTGATGTTAGATATACTTCTAGTTCTGGCCATTCTGTTTGTAACCAATCTTCTAATTTTGACATAACTGATGCCGCATTTCCTGTAGTTGTTGACATAAGATAATGAAACTCATCTAATCTAGTTGTTACACCATCATCAATGACCATACCATCGTCACCCAACATTACACCATATCGACATTTTCCAATTTCTAATTTTGACCAAGAGTTTGTGTAAACTCTATTTAAAAATTCACTAACATCTCTTCCTTTAATATCTATTTTACCCAAAGTTGATGCATCTAAAATACCTATGCTATCTCTAGTTGCCTTTACTTCTCTATTTAATGCAAACTGAAAGCTCTCATTCTTTTTAGGATAATACCAAGCTCTTTTCCATTGACCTACATCTTCAAATAAAGCTTTATTATCAATATGCCATTGATGCATCGGACTTGTTCTCTCTAAATCAAAAAATTCTTTTACATGTCGTCCGGCAAGCGCTCCAAAAGTTACAGGTTTATAGGGTAAACGAAATGTTGTCGTGCCTAATTCAGAAATTTCAGTATTTGTTAACTCTGAAATTATTCCAAGAGCATTAACATTACTAGTCTTACCTTGATCAGTTGCCATTCCTGTAGTTGTATATCGTTTAACATGTTCAATAGATTGAAAGCCCTCTTTTAAAGCTAATTTAATATCTTTTGCTGTTACATCATTTTGAAAGTCCACAAACATTTTGGTTCGCGAGATGTTATTTTTAGAAGTAATCCAAATATTTTGATGTTTACCGTATTTTAGATTATCTGATTTATAATTTACCTCACCAATTTTATTTTCCTGATTATCATTTAAATATATTAATGTATCTTCTTGAGTTTTTAATAGTATTTCATTTAAATCATAATCACCATTGCAACTGCCAACACACAATGTATCTTGATATATTTCATTAGGAATAAAACTTCCATCTGAATCTCTAAATTTTAGTTTTCCTTTTGATTGAGTAAATAAATGGACAGTAGGGGTCCAACCACCAGCAATTGCTAAAAGATCACATTTAATATTAATAGAAGATTTTTCATTACTTTTTTGAGTTGTAATTTTTTTTAATTTTATTTCTCTAATTTTTAATCTTCCAACAGTATCGCTAATTTCATACCCTTTAAGGATAGTAATACCTAATTTATTGGCTTTCTTAGGAAAATAACCATCACTATCGTCTCTAGCATCAACAATAGCTTCTACTTTTATACCCTGTTCAAAAAAATCTATTGCAGTTTCATAAGCACTATCATTGTTTGTAAAAAAAACTAAATTTTTTCCAGGTGAAACTCCATACTTATTTAGGTATTTTTTTGCACTGTTAGAAAGCATAATACCGGGTCTATCATTATTATTAAAAATTATTGGTCTTTCTATTGCACCTGTTGCAAGAATAACTTTTTTTGATCTAATTTTCCAAATTCTTTCTTTAATATCATTTTTTTTGTTTAATCCTTTTTCTGGATCAATTTCCTGTACAGCTAATAATAAATTATAATTTAAATAAGCAAAACAAGTTGTATTTTTGATTATTTTTACATTTGGATTTTTTGAAAGTTTATCAATTATTTTATTTTTCCATTCATTAATTGGTAAGTTATCTATTTTAATATTTTCATTTTTCGTAGATAAAATTTCACCTCCAAGTTCGTCTTCTTGCTCAACTAGTAATACTTTATAATTTTTACTTGCTGCAATGTCTGCTGAAACTAATCCACTTACTCCCGCTCCAACAACCAGAACATCACAATGATAATGAAAATGTTCGTATTTGTGGGGATCATCTTTTTTTG
>OCZA010000557.1_pt1 | contig 12642 bp, 13 predicted proteins | sample 1539021 | NCBI WGS metagenome assembly OCZA01 (sample SAMEA2619376, study PRJEB22493) | marine metagenome | biome: marine biome (ENVO:00000447); feature: surface water layer (ENVO:00002042); material: "saline water (ENVO:00002010), including plankton (ENVO:xxxxxxxx)" | depth 5 m | reverse complement strand
TCCAGGCCTACCATTTTCCAAAAAACATCAAAAAACATCCTTAATTATTTTTTTAGAGAAATTTTAATTAATATATTTTATGATTATTTAAATTATAAAATCTTTAAGGGTAAAAATGACTAAAAAAAAATATAAAGATTTAAGAAGTGCAAGATGGTTTTCTCCTCAAGACGTCAGGTCTTTTGGTCATAGATCCAGAGCAATGCAGATGGGTTTGAGCAAAGATGACTGGGAAAACAAACCACTCATAGGTATAATTAACACGTGGTCTGATATACAACCTTGTCATACACATTTTAAACAGAGAGTTGAAGATGTTAAAAAGGGTATCTATCAATCTGGAGGGTTTCCAGTTGAACTTCCCGCTATTTCTCTTGCAGAGATGTATGTAAAACCTACTACCATGCTTTATAGAAATATGCTTTCAATGGAAGTTGAAGAGTTAATAAGATCCCATCCTATAGATGGTGTTGTTTTAATGGGAGGTTGTGATAAAACAGCACCAGCTTTAACAATGGGATCAATAACTTTAGATTTACCCATGATTTTTTTACCAGCTGGTCCAATGTTAAGAGGTAATTTTAAAGGTAAATTTTTAGGAAGTGGTTCTGATGGTTGGAAATATTGGGACGAATTAAGAGCGGGCAATATAAGTAATAAAGATTGGGAAGATGTTGAAGCTGGAATTGCTAGATCCTACGGACATTGTATGACAATGGGAACTGCAAGTACAATGACTGCTATAACAGAGGCTCTTGGGTTATCCTTACCAGGTGCCAGTTCTATTCCAGCCGCAGACTCAAACCATATAAGAATGTCAACAGATGTAGGAAGAAGAATTGTTGAAATGGTTTGGGAGGATTTAACTCCATCTAAAATAATAACTGAAAAATCAGTTGATAATGCTGTTACTGTAGCTATGGCAATGGGTTGTTCTACAAATGCTATTATTCACTTAATTGCTATGGCAAGGCGAGCTAGTGTTAATTTGACAATGGATGATTTAGATCAAAAAGGAAGAGAAATTCCTCTTATTGCTAATATTAGACCATCAGGTAAAGACTATTTAATGGAAGACTTTTTTTATGCAGGTGGTATTTTAGCTCTAATGCATGAATTGAAAGAAAAACTTAATTTAGATGAAATAACAGTTTCAGGCCTAAGTTTAAGAAAAATTATTTCTGAAACAAGAACTATCAACGATGATATAATTCGTCCATTGGATAATCCAATTTATAAAGAAGGATCATTAGCAGTGCTCAAAGGTAATTTAGCTCCTGATGGTTGTGTGATTAAACCAGCTGCATGCGATATGAAATTTTTTAAACATAAAGGTCCAGCTATAGTTTTTGATAGTTATCCTGAAATGAAAGATATAATTGATAGAGATGATTTTAATGTCACAGAAAATCATATTTTAGTGCTAAGAAATGTTGGTCCGGTTGGTGGTCCTGGTATGCCTGAATGGGGCATGATGCCAATTCCAAAAAAACTTCTCAAAAAAGGGGTTAGAGACATGGTTAGGATTTCAGATGCCAGAATGAGCGGCACTAGCTATGGAGCGTGTATTCTTCACGTGGCTCCTGAAAGTTTTATAGGTGGTCCATTATCCTTGTTAGAGACCGGCGATATTATTGAAATTGACATCGAATTGCGCTCAATTAATATGTTGGTTGAAAAAGAAACTTTATCCTTAAGAAGAAAAAAAATTAAACCTAAAGAACCTAAAGCGGGAAGAGGATGGTTATGGATGTACAGTAATCACGTAACACAAGCAAATAATGGTTGTGACTTTGATTTTTTAGAAACAAATTTTGGAAAATCTGCTAAAGAACCAGACATTTTTTAAGGTGTCAGATGATAAATAAAGAAATAAAAAAAATTTACTTAAATTCAAGTGTCGCAACAATATGTACAGCATTATTTAAAAGAGGGTTTCGAAACCAGTTTATTCAAGGTATTTTTCCTCTTAACCCAAATCTCCCAAATATGGTTGGTTTGGCGTTTACTGTTAGATATATTCCAGCAAGAGAAGATCTCAATACGTTAGAAGTTTTCAAAAATCCTAATCATCCTCAACGAGTTGCAGTTGAGAAATGTCCAAAGGACTATGTTTTAATATTTGATAGTCGTAAAGATCCAAGAGCTGCTTCTGCAGGCGCTATTTTGGTTACTAGATTAATGGTTAAAGGGTGTGCTGGGGTAGTGACAGACGGTGGTTTTAGAGACTCAAATGAGATAAAAAATTTGCAAATACCCTCATATCATAATAGGGCATCGTCTCCTACTAACCTTACATTGCATCAGGCTGTGGACATAAATGTGCCGATAGGTTGTGGTGATGTAGCAGTATGGCCCGGAGATTTATTGGTAGGCGATAAAGAAGGAGTAGTGGTAATACCAGCTCATTTAGTAAAAGAGATTGCTGATGAGGTAAAATCTATGACAATTTATGAGGATTACGTGATTGAAAAAGTTCGAAAAGGTTCGTCAATAAAAGGATTATATCCATTAACAGATGAAAAAGAGAAAAGTGATTTTGAGGATTGGTCAAAGAGTAATTAAAGTATATATTTCATAAGTAAGGGGAGTTAAATCATATGGACTATAATCAGACTTATGAGGAACACTCAAAAAGTATAATTTTAAATGATTCAGATAACATAATTATTGCATTAGACAATATGAAAGCTGGACAGTATTTAAAAAATTTTGATGTTATTATAGATTCACCGATATTATCTGGACAGAAGATTGCAAGAGTTAATATTTCTAAAGACAGCCCAATATATAAATATGGAACCATTATTGGTTTTGCTGATTCCAACATAGTTAAAGGTCAGGTTTTAACTAATTCAAATGTTGTTTTTAAAGAATTTATTAGAGACCACGAATACTGTTCAAAATATCAACCAACTAGATTTGTAAACGCATCAAGTGAAAGAACATTTTTGGGATATAAAAGACCAGATGGAAATGTAGGTACTAGAAACTTTATTGCAGTAGTTTCAACAGTAAATTGTTCTGCGACTGTAGTACATGAAATTGCAGCACATTTTACTGACGAAATTCTTAAAAATTATCCTAATGTTGACGGTGTAGCTGCGTTTAGTCATTCTACTGGATGTGGAATGGAACTTTCTGGAGAGCCTATGGACCTGCTTCATAGAACTCTGGGAGGATATATAAATCATCCAAATGTAGCTTCATCTTTAGTTGTTGGATTAGGGTGCGAAAGATGTCAAGTCGGTGGTCTTTTTACCAAGCAAGGGTTACATGAAAGTTCAAATTTAAAAACTTTAGTTATGCAAAATAATGGTGGAACAACCGCAACAATTAAAGCTGGTATAAAATATGTAGAAGAAATGTTAGATGAGGCTAATAAAATTCAAAGGGAAAAGGCTCCTCTATCGTATCTGATGGTTGGGCTTCAATGTGGTGGCTCAGATGCTTTTTCATCTTTATCTGCCAACCCATCTTTAGGAAAGGCTGTTGATATATTAGTAAGTCATGGAGGTACAGCTATTTTGTCAGAGACACCAGAAATTTATGGTGTTGAAAATAGTTTAACTGCTAGGGCTGTAAGTGTTTCTGTAGCAGAAAAATTAATGGACAAAGTAACTTGGTGGAAAGAAGTTTATTCTGTAGGTAGAGATGTACAAATAAATGGAATAGTAAGCCCAGGTAATCAAAAAGGAGGGCTTGCAAATATTTTAGAAAAATCATTAGGGTCTGCAATGAAGGGCGGTACAAGTGGATTGATGGAAGTTTATAATTATGCAGAAAAAGTTACTAAAAAAGGTTTTGTATTTATGGATACGCCCGGCTTTGATCCTGTTTCTGCAACAGGCCAAATTGCTGGAGGTGCAAATTTAGTCGCATTTACTACTGGGAGAGGATCATGTTTTGGTGCTAAGCCAACTCCTTCTATAAAACTTGCCACTAATACTAATCTTTATAAAAAAATGAACGAAGATATGGACATTAATTGTGGGTTAGTAATTGACGGTAAAAAAAATATCGATGAAATGGGAGCTGAAATTTTTGAAGAATTTATTTCGTTTGCCTCCGGTAGAAAAACAAAAAGTGAAATTTTAAACCTTGGACGTCACGAATTTGCTCCATGGCAGATTGGAATTACTGGTTAATTATTTTTAAAAAATTGTAACAGAAAAACTCTTGTAGAAGATGCTAAAGAGGTTTTTCTATTAAGATCTATTCGAGTAATTATACTTTCAATCGAACAATTTTTCATTTTAGAAACTATTTTTATAGCTTCCCAAAATTCTCTCTCTAGTGATAATGAAGTTCGGTGTTTGTTTATCGTTATAGATCTTTTGATTAACATTTAATCACACTTTCTTATCTCAAAAAGACCAACTAGTTCAACATGTGAAGAAAATAGAAATTGATCGATTGGTTGAACCCATTTTAATACATAATTATTTTCAATCAATGATTTGGAATCTCTTATAAATGTATTAATATTACAAGAAATACTTACTACAATTGGTACTTTAGACGTTGCAATATTTGAAAATTGCAAATGTGCACCTGATCTTGGTGGATCAATGATAATCGCGTCATATTTTGTTAATTCTTCTGGATTTAAAGGTGTTGTTTTTAAATTTCTATTTTTTGTAACAACGTTATTACTTAAGCCGTATTTTTTGGCTGCTATATTAATTGCCTCAAGAGTTTCATGATTTATTTCAAAAGCATGAATTTTATACTTTTTTAAAAGAAGAGGTATAGTTATTGTACCACAGCCAGAAAAAAGCTCACATATCAGCTTACTTTTATTGATATTTTCTAGGGCATTAATTGTATTGTTAACAATGGCGTTTTCACCTTCAATAGTTGCCTGTAAAAATCCACCTGGAGTAGGGTAAACTGTTGAGGAAAACAATTTATTAGATAAGCTTGTATTTGTTGTAATAAATAGAAGATCTGTTGTTTTATCGTTACTCTTACGGTTAAATCTAATAACATTATTTTGTAATAAAGTTTCATTAAGTTCGTTAAATTGGTTGAAAGGAACTTTCTCTAATCCATCTATCAACAAATCAATACCATTATCTAAAAGGTTAGCATGAATACTAATTGTTTCACCAATCTGAAGAAGATTATTAAGAGGTTTTTCTATATTATTTATTAATTTTACAAGTTGTTCATCAAGTATAATACATTCATTTATTTTAGTGATAAAATTAGTTCTATATTCATTAAAACCGACTATTGTAGTCGCTTCAATTTTTTTTGCCATAAACTTAGCGTGTCTTCTACTTTTTAAAGATGATATCATAATTGGCTTAACATAAGTATTTGAAGATAATTTTAAAATTGGAGTCGAAACTTTTTTAAATTTCCAATTTTTATAATTATTAAATTTCCAATGTTGAAGTGTACAGCCGCCACACTTAAAAAAGTGTCTGCATTGAGGATCGATTCTATCGATTGATGACTCTTTTATTTCAATTATTTCTGCTCTTATTCCCTCTGAAGAAAAATGAGTAGGTCGAGCTATAATTGTTTCATTAGGTAAACTAAAAGGAATAAAAAAATTATACTGTTTTTCTTTATAATTAAATTCCGTATGTAAAGATGAAACACCTTCTCCTCTTGATCCAATATGGTTAATTGCAAGAGTTTTAGAGTCAAAGTTTTGAGGTAATTTATTTTTTCTTTTCATTTTTGAAATATTTTAGATCCTTGCCACAAAGCTTTTCCACTTACTTTTAATATTTCTGATGAGATATGGAATGGGTAAAATGTTTCTAAGTATGGTTTTATACTCATTTTAGTATTATTAACTTCGCTTATTTTAATATAAGCCAAAAAGAAATTATTTTTATCATGTAGAAGGTATAAGTCAGGCTTTGTATATTTATTTATTCCAACATCCACAATAGTGGTTACCATACCTTTATCTGTATTAGTTTGGAAAAAAAATAAATTTTCTAATTTTGAGAAGTCTGAATCAAATAATAGTTTTTGTGAAATTGAGATATAGTTGTTATCAAGTGAATCTGTCTCTATATTTTTAATCGTTATTAGTTTTTCTTCAGGTGTAAATTTCTTTAGCCAATTTGGTGTTAGTTCTGTGATGTTCACATTAAGAATTTCAGCTAATCTGTGTCTATATTCTTCGGGAAGAATTTTAGGAGTGCCTCGAAATAGATATTGTTGTAAGTATGCATCATTTTTCTTTAGAGTTCTGGACAAATCACGAAGATTATACTTTTTATCTCTTTTAATAATAACTTTTATTTTCTCTCTTATATTGTCATTCTCTATATCTTTTTTATATTCAAAATTATTTTTTGAGACTTTATTCATTTATATTCTCATTTAGATCTTTCAATGCTCTCATCCGCTAAACCAAATAAATATTCTTTAAATTTTGTATTTGGTAATTCAAAAAGGGCTTCTTGAGCAGTCGATATAAATTCTTGTGCTCTATTTTTGCACTCGTCAAATATATTATATTTGTTCAGGATAGTTAATGCTTTGTTAAAATCAGAAGGTTCTTGTTTTAGTTCTTTAATTGTTTTAACCCAAAACTTTCTTTCTAATTTGTTGCTTTTTTCCCAAGCTAAAATGATAGGTAGAGTTGTCTTACCTAATTTAAAATCATCACCTAAATTTTTACCCATTTTATTTGAATTATTATTAAAATCCATGAGATCATCTACTATTTGAAAAGCTAAGCCTAAGTTATATCCATAGTCATAAGCTGCTTTTTGCTGCTTAACATTTCCACTAGCAACTATTACACCACTTTCACAAGACGCTCCAAATAACTCAGCTGTTTTCTTTCCTATAACTTCAAAATAATTTTCAATACTGGTATCTGGTTTATTTGAAATTTGCATTTGTTGAAACTCACCTTGAGTAATTTTACAGGATGCTGTCGCTAAACTTGACAAAGCTTCGATTGATCCTGTTTCAACCATTAACTCAAATGATTGAGCAAATAAAAAATCTCCAGCTAGAACGCTAAATTCATTCCCCCAAATCATATTAGCAGTTTTTTTTCCTCTTCTTAAATTTGATTCATCCACAACGTCATCATGAAGTAATGTGGCAGTATGAATAAATTCAACAGCAGCAGCTAATATTTTTGGATTTTTAGAATAATCGTTAAATTGTGCTGCCATAGCTAATGTAAGAAGAGGACGAAGTCTTTTACCTGAAGCTTTAATTAGGTGCTTACCGATATCATTGATTAAGGGTATAGATTTATCAAGTCTAATTATTATTTCTTTATCTACATCATGTAAGCTTTGTTCAAGAGCTTTATTAAGTTTAATTACATTATCTGTAGATTTTTCTTTAATAATTTTATTCATCTATATTTTCCAAACTATAATTTTATATTATAATTCGCTAATAAAATATATTAAATCTTTATATAACTTTATTTTAAGAGATATTATGTATTCTATGAATAGAACTGTTGATAATATATTAAAGGGAAAAATTTCAATCATTCAGTTGAAACATGGTTTCAGATTTGGATTTGATGCAGTTTTTTTAGCAGCTTTCGTAAATGGGTTTTTGCAAAAATATAAAAAAAAAGATGTTTCATTGGCTGATATTGGTTCCGGTGTAGGCACTATAAGTTTAATAATTGCTTACAAAAACGAAAAAATTAAACTTACTGCAATAGAAAACAATAATCAGTATCTTGAATTGGCTAAAGAAAATATTTTAAATAATAATTTGAAAAACCAGATTAAACTTTTGAATAGTGATATTTTTAAAATTAACAAAACTCTTGTCAATACTTTTGATATTGTTGTATCTAATCCGCCATTTTATAAAGAATATAAAAATAGATCTAAAAACAAATTAGAAAATTATGCTAAAGTGATGAAAAATCTAGAGCAATGGATAAATAGCTCAGTTAAATTACTGAATAGTAAAGGTATAATTTTCTTAATTATAACAAGTGAAATTTTAGATTTAGTACTGCATCATCTGAGAGAAAAAACTGGCTCATTTAAAATTTTTCCATTTTGGCCAAATTATAAAAAGTCATCTAAAAGAATCATTCTAGTTGCAAGAAAGGGTGGTGCAAGTTCAACAGAATTAATGTCAGGATTAAAATTATATAACAAAAATGGTTTGATGACAAAAAAAGCAAAGATGATAAGTGAGGTAGGAATTTTTAATTATTAGTAAACAATTTATTTAAGAAATTAAATAAATGTTGTACTTTAAAATTTTGACATTAATTAATTAAATAATAAATTAACAGATAGAGGTACTCCATGGGTCTCCTTTCTATTTTTAGAAAGTCTCAAAATGTTTCGGTAATCCCACTTAATGGAATTATTGCACCTAATATGGGTAGAAGAAAAGGATTGAATTTAAATGAAATCGACAAAAACATTGAAGATGCCTTTTCAGCAAAAAATTTAAAAGCTGTTGCATTGCAGATAAATTCTCCTGGTGGATCCCCTGTCCAATCTGAAATGATATCTAAACGCATTAGAAGTTTATCAGAGAAAAAAAGTATTCCAGTTATAGCCTTTGTTGAAGATGTGGCTGCATCAGGTGGATATTGGTTAGCATGTTCAGCAGACGAAATTTTTGCAAGCAAAGCTTCAATAATTGGTTCAATAGGTGTTGTATCTTCTGGATTTGGTTTTGACAAAGCAATTCAAAAACTTGGAGTAGAGCGTCGCCTTTACACTTCAGGCGATAATAAAGCGATTTTAGATCCATTTTTACCTGAAAATAAAGACGATGTTAAAAGATTAAAAGGAATCCAAAAAGAATTGCATAATCAGTTTATTTCATTTGTTAAGTCAAGACGAGGTAGTAAAATTACAAATGAAAATAAAGAAATTTTTACTGGAGCTTTTTGGTCAGGCGAAAAAAGTTTAGAACTTGGATTAATAGATTCTTTTGGTGAAATGAAAGCAGTTTTAAAAGATAGGTTCGGAGAAAATCTAAAAATAAAAGAGTTTGCACCAAAGAAAAAGCTTTTTGGTTTTGGAAGTTTATTGTCTGGAGCTCTAGATATGTTGATTAATAAAGTTGAAGAAAGAAGTGCTTTTAATAAGTTTGGATTGTAAAATGATGCTTTCTGTAGGTAAAATTTTTTGGCTATTAATTATTCTTGTTTCAGTATGGTATATTTTTAAAATAATAGAAAAAAGAAAACTTAACTTTAGAAATAAAAATGAAAATAAATCAGATGCCAATAAAAAAGGCATTGACGCATTTAAATGTGATAAGTGTGGTTTATGGAGCACAGGTGACCGCTGCAACAATAAAGAATGTTCAAAAGTTTAATTTTGATATCATCTGAATTATTTATGAGTATTCAAATATAGAATAAAATTATTATAATTAGGTCAAAAGCTTTTCAATGGATAAAAATAAATCATTTCAAAATATTATTATGAAGCTGCAGTATTATTGGATGGATCAAGGCTGTGTTTTAATGCAACCTTATGACACTGAAGTTGGTGCAGGTACATTTCATCCTGCTACAGTTTTGAGAGTTTTGGGTCCAGATCCTATTTGGAAAGCAGCTTATCTTCAACCATGTCGTAGACCAACTGATGGAAGGTATGGAGAAAATCCTAATAGACTTCAACATTATTATCAATTTCAAGTTATTATTCAACCATCTCCAGATAATATACAAAACCTTTACTTGGAAAGTTTAAATGCTGTTGGTTTAAATTCTAAAAATCATGATATCAGATTTGTTGAAGATGACTGGGAAAGCCCAACATTAGGTGCTTCAGGGTTGGGTTGGGAAATTTGGTGCGATGGTATGGAAATAAGTCAATTTACATATTTTCAACAAGTTGGAGGAATAGAAGTAAAACCCGTTGCTAGCGAAATTACATATGGTTTAGAAAGATTAGCAATGTTTATTCAAAAAGTTGAAAATGTCTATCATTTAGACTGGGATGGATTAGATAAAGACAAAGGTGGAAAAACTTATGGAGATATTTTTTTACAACAAGAAAAAGAATTTTCAATTTATAATTTTGAAAAGTCAAATTCATCTGTTTTAATACAACATTTCAACGATGCTGAAAAAGAATGTTCATTTTTACTAGAAGATAAAATTAACCCTTTACCTCTTCCTGCCTATGACCAGTGTATTAAAGCAAGCCATATTTTTAATTTATTGGACGCAAGAGGTGTTATCTCTGTTTCAGAAAGGCAAGCTTATATTTTAAGGGTAAGAAATATGTCAAGATCATGTTGTTTAGCTTGGATGGACAAATCAAATGTCTAAGAATAAAGGTGAAAAAGGTAACCTGCTCTTAGAACTTTTCTCTGAAGAAATACCAGCTAGAATGCAAACTGGCTCAGAAAAACAGTTAACAAATCTATTTGAAAAGTCACTTATGAATAGGGATATAGGTTATGGACCAATTTCAACCTTTTGCAGTCCAAGACATTTATCAGTCATTATAAAAAATATAGATTTGAAACAAAAAAACCAAATAATTGAAAAAAGAGGCCCTAGACTTGGATCAAACGAAAAGGCTATTCATGGTTTTTTAAAATCAAATAATATTCAAGAAAATGATATTGTTATTAAAGATACAAAAAATGGAAAATTTTATTTTTATCTTAACCAAATTAATGGAATAAATACTTCTGAAGTTTTGCCAGAGATTATTAACGAAATTATAAATAATTTCGTTTGGCCTAAAAGTCAAAGATGGGCTTATTCTGAATTGAGATGGGCTAGACCACTCAGAAATATTTTGTTGTTATTCAATAATCAACCAATAGAAGGAAAGGTTGCAATAGATAAAAATAATTTTTTAAATTTTTCTACTTATACTTTTGGACATAGAAATGAAAATAAAAAAATAGAGGTAGAAAATATAGATGAATACGAAAGATTATTAGAAAATAATTATATTATATTAGATAGAAAAAAAAGAAAAAACAAAATAATAAACGACACAAAATTATTATTAAAAGACAAAGATATAAAATTATTAGATGATGACTACTTGTTAGACGAAGTTTTAGGATTAGTAGAATTTCCTAATGTCTTAATTGGAACTATCGATAAACAATTTATGAACTTGCCCAAAGAAGTCTTAACTACTGCAATGAAAGTTCATCAAAAATATTTTTCAATTATTGATGATAAAAATAATTTAGTGCCTAAATTCTTATTTGTTTCAAATACGATCCCTAAAAAAGAAAGAGATAAAAGTATAATTGAGGGTAATGAAAGGGTATTAAAAGCTAGATTGTCTGACGCTGATTTCTTCTGGAAGACAGATACTTCTACTAAAATTGAAAATTTCAATGAGAAATTAAAAAAAGTTTTATTTTACGAAGGATTAGGTTCTTTACATGATAAAACAATTAGATTATCAGCAGTTTCTAAATATTTTTCTAGTTTGTTTAAAGTAGACGTTTCTTTGGCTAGAGAAGCTTGTATTTTATCAAAATTTGATCTGGTCTCAGAAATGGTAGGAGAGTTCCCAGAGTTACAGGGAATTATGGGAGGATATTACACTAAATTAAATGGAAAACCAAATGAGATTTCAAACGCAATCTTTGATCAATACAAACCAAAGGGTATTTCAAATGATATGCCTAAAACTAAACTTGGTTGCATGCTTTCTATGGTTGATAACATTGATAATTTAACAGGTTTTTTCATAATAAATAAAAAGCCGAGTGGCTCAAAAGATCCATTTGCTCTTAGAAGGGCAGGTTATTCCATAGTTCAAATTTTAATGAAATTAAAATTAAATATTTCAATAAATGATCTTTTTACTGAAGCACTCAAGTCTTATGAAAACTCATCAAAAATAATTAAATTAGATTTGATTGATTTTATAATCGATAAAGTAAAATTTATTTTAAAAAAACAAAATTTCAGAGATGATATCATTGAGTCAGTTATCAGTTTAAAAGAGTCTAAAAATTATTTATTTCCGATTCTGTATGAAAGAGTTAACTGCCTTAACGATATTAAAGATACTAATGATTTCAAAACATTTTTAGTCAATTTCAAAAGATTAAACAATATAATCAAATCTAATAAACTCTTAGATATATCGAACGTCAAACTTAATATTCATCTTTTTGAGAGTTCTGAAGAACAAGAAATTTATGATAAGTCTAAGAATTTAGATATTAATTTAAAAAAATATTTAACAGATCTAGAACATCAAGGAATTATTTTGAAAGAAGTTATCAATTTACATTATGTTATACATTCATTTTTTGAAAAAATAATTGTAAATCATGAAGATAATAAAATAAAAGTTAACCGTATTAAACTATTAACGGAATTAACAGAAAGAATATTAAAATTTAGTAATTTTCATTATATAGAGAATTAGTCGGTTTTAATCCCGAGGCCTGAAAAGCGTTTATTAAAACGAGCAACCTGACCACCGGAATCTAATATTCTGTGCTGACCTGTCCAAGCAGGATGAGATTTTGGATCTATATCGAGTTTAAGGGTGTCTCCAGCTTTTCCCATGGTGGATTTAGTCTTATATTCAGTACCATCAGTCATAATAATAGTAATTTCGTGATAATCAGGGTGAATATCTTTTTTCATATTAAACTCTTTAACTAATCAATTAGCAAACATTTACAACTAAATTTTAATAAATACAAGTT
>OCZA010000554.1_pt1 | contig 12683 bp, 15 predicted proteins | sample 1539021 | NCBI WGS metagenome assembly OCZA01 (sample SAMEA2619376, study PRJEB22493) | marine metagenome | biome: marine biome (ENVO:00000447); feature: surface water layer (ENVO:00002042); material: "saline water (ENVO:00002010), including plankton (ENVO:xxxxxxxx)" | depth 5 m | reverse complement strand
CCAGTAATTGTTTCTCCCTCTACAAATGATCCACTATGATTTTTTGCTTTTACAATTTGTAAAGTAGTATCTATAGAAACTATTTCAGCAGTAACACTACTAGTGCCACCAGTTATTGTTTCTCCTTCAGTTAAACCACCTGAAAGACCATTGTATAAAATATAAGTTGGTAACTTTATTGTTGGTGCAGGACTTGCTTGATAATTATAACCAGACTCAATTACTTTCATTGTTAATGCACGTCCTATTTCAGAACCATATGCTAATAGTTTTGCACCACTACCACCAGATGACGTAACCGTCACACTAGGTAAAGATGTATAACCATTACCAAACTCAATCATTCTAATATCTGTAATATCTTCGTTACCCGATCCTTCTTCTTGTACAACTTTATTTCCAAAGTATTGGTCATTCTTACCTGTTTCATCTTCTAAAATTAATTGACCTGTACCTGTACCAGACTCTAATGTAACACCACCATTTACAACTGAAACTTTAGCAGTTGCATTTCCTGAACCAAAGTTTATATTGTCACCAACAGCATAACCAGAACCACCTGTATCTACTAATACTTCTTGTATTGTACCAGGTCCTATTGTACCTATTTTTACACTTGCACCTGAACCACCTGCTGTTATTTCAACAGTATCGTCTTCATTATACAATGCACCATCATTTGTAATTGTTTTTTCATCTATAATTTTTGAAACTGATAATGAAACTAAAACGTCATCATCTGTATTATCTGTACCTGTAATCGTTTCACCAGCAACAAAAGTACCAGAAACAGAATCATCACCTACAACTAATTCAGTAACTTCTACACCACCTATTAGAAATTTAAATACATCTTCTACAATTGCAGTTGCTTCATTTACTGTAGCACTAACGGGATTATTTGCCTGTGTGATTGTTTGACCTATAAGATTTGTAGGTTCTGAAGTACCTAATGCTAAACAACGAATTATCTTTTTAGTATCCCATTTACCATCGGACACTCTTAACATTTCGTCTTTAGGATATCTTATTTCAGCGTCTTCATTTAAAAGTAATTTAAAAAATATTTCACTTGCACGTTTTGTACCTTTTGATTGATATAATGATTTAATGTTTTTTGTAAGATTTCTTTTATCTATACCTTCGTATAATCTATCAGGTACACTTGTTAAAAATGCGTTTCTAAATTTAGATAAAAAACCTGATATAGTTTTATCCACATCAGCGTAATCTAAAAGTTGTTGAATATTTTGAACTGGGTTTGCTCTGTATTTACCTATAGTTGCCTCAGCACCTGAAGACGAACCTGTTATTAATTCACCTTCTACAAATTTGTTTTGATGAGCAACAAACAAACGACCACCACCATCAACGTCTTCTATTATTACTGTTGTCGTTGCACCAGATGTAGAACCTGTTATTGTTTCACCATTTATAAAATCACCATAACTTGTATCTTCTAAAAGAACGTTATCGTCACCGTCATCTTTACTTACGTTTGTACCATCAAGTACAATCTTTGCAGCTGTTGTACCTTCTAATACTAAATGATCTGGATCGCCAATGTTTGTTAATGTGATCTCAGCTGATTCCATCAACTGATAATATGCTTTTACAAAGTCTAAAAATAATGGGTGGTCTTCAAGTACAAAATCAGGTACTTGTGAATTTATAAGGTTTGATATTTTATCTTTAAAGTCGGCCATTTCATCTAATAACTACTAGTCGTGGTATATCCTATACCAGCGTTTGCTGAGCCTCCTGCTAATGTGTCAGCCTCAACTGTAACTGAACTGTTTGCAACATCAATATCTAATACTTGATTTCTAATAGGAACAATATCGTTTGAATTAGGTTTAACCGTAACTTCTATAACTGTTGAAGCTGCACCTCTTACGTTTTCTATATTAGAAACATTTAAAGAGTTTACTTCAACTTTACCTGTTGAGTATTCTATTGTACCTTGTGTACTGTTAGCATATGATCTTACAGAACCATCATTTCTATATCTTCTTACATTACCTTGTCCATCATCATCTAAAAACCAAATGTTTGTAGTGTCGCCATCAATTTTAAATCCTGTTGATTCTAAAATACCACCTGAAGCAGAATTGTGACCTGAATGTGGATTGTATAATGCGTTTGCAAAGTTAATTGTATATTTTGTAGAACTGCCTAATGTTGGTACAAAAGACTTTCTCATTTTAATTGTAGTTATGTTTGATAAAATACTTTCATCTGTTTCATCAATCAATCCTGTTAATTTAGAATATCTAAAAATAGTATCAAATGATTGTAAAGTATTTGCGTTGTAATCTGTTATTGTTGTAACAACGTTTGATTTAATTGTGTCAGCAGTTTTAGGTGTTGTTGCCTCATTAAACTTAACGTTAGATGTAATTAATATATCTGTTGTTTCAGGATCAATGATAACTGGTGTAACTGAAGCAACTGAATATTTTTTTAAATCTTTTACTATCTTTTCTTTTGTAGCGTCTGTAAGATTAGAACCACTTGTTGGCAAAATAGAAAGATAAACTCTACCATAGAATGGCGTTTCAGCGTCTTCACCACCCCAAGCACTAACTGATTGTGTGTTAGCATAAAGTTGTTTTACTTTTGATTTGTAATCTTCTATTGTAACTGCTCTGTCTTGTGACGCATAAAAATTAGGTGCATTGAATTTTATACTTTGTAAACTTTCAGGTTCAGCACCACCTTGTGCTGATGAGTTAACAGTTGTAGTTACGTCTGTAAATCCAGAAATAGAACCTGATAGTGTAAATGCAGTTGCACCGTTAGCTTCTGTTTTGTTTGTAACAACATAACTAATACTAATTATGTTACCATCTTCTAATGATTTACCAATTACACCATCACCAAAGTATATTTCAAATTGACCGTCTTCAGCCTCTTGGCAAAAATAAACTTTTGATGTACTATCTAATTCTGTTATTGAACTTGCTTTAGTGTATGTGTTTTGTGTTACATCTGAAGCACTATTTTGCACTACAACTTTTATTGTAGTCGTATCTGCTCTGTCACTAGGTATTAAAAATCTTTGATCTATATCTTGGCTGTCATATGTGTAAGCATAGGTAACATATGTACCTTCGTAAACATTTAAACTTTGTGCTGTGTAAATACCATCAATTGGTTGTACAACTTTATCTGATACTGAAACAAACGTGTAAGTTAAACCATCTATTGATGAAGTAAATTTTGTACCTGCAGGAATTGTAATTGAAGCACCTGTACCATCGTTGATTACTAATTTCAAATCAGCGATTGGTGCTCTAGCAGAGTTAGGTGTGTAACCTACTAATTTAGCCAATGACGCAACACTTGATCTTAACTGTGCTGTGTCCATAAACATTTCGTTTGCTACGAAGTTTGCATTGTAAGCCAAGTAGTGTGTATTGTAAGCAAGTAGGTCAAGCAATATTGCCATTGAACTACCTTCAAAGTCGTAATCTTTAAATTCGTTTTGATTTGCTAAAAATCTTTTGAGTGAACCTTTTATATTCTCAAAATCTAATTCTGAAATTTCTAATTTGTGTTGTGCCATCTTATCTTACTCTTTGTAAAAATGTTGATACTGAAATAGGTGCTTCTGCACCATTAATTAAAACAGAAACCATAATGTCAATGCCATTATTGTTTTCGTCTTCCCGAACAACTACATCTTCTACTGAAACTCTAGGTTCGTATTTCTCAATTGCCATTGCGACCCTATCTTTGATGATTACCATCATAGGTTCGGTCATGTTCTCAAATAAGAAACCTCTTAAATTACAACCAAAGTCTGAATTAAAAGGTCTTTCATATTTGTTTGTTAAGATTATGTTCTTAACTGCTCTTTTAATGGCCTGTACATCAAATAATCTTGCAACATCTTTAGTTGCTGGATTTTTAGTAAAGTTTAAATTTAAATCTTTGTAAATACGATTTGATCGTTTACTTTGATTCGTTGTACTTGCGTCATAGTTTGAATAGGCCATAACTATATTTATATGACTTTACAGACCATTTACTAATACATTTAAAGAAGTGAGTATCATTGCACCTGAATCAGCACTATCAGTTGTACGACCCCAAGGTATACCACCTATCTTTACGTTTGTTGATCCTTTGTTTAAAAAGGCAACATGTGATGAACAAGGTGGTATGATAGGTGGAACTAGGTGTGTTACTGTAGGTGTGCCTTGAACAGCACCATAGATACCGTTTGCCTTTACTGTTCTTACTAAAGAGGTCGCTAAATTAGTGGTTCCATCGCAAGCGTGTCCTGTAGTTAACAAATCTCCTTCTCTTGCCGCCATTTATCCTCTTTGTCTTTGTTCTAACGCAGCTTTTCTTGCTAATCTTCTTTGTTCAATAATAATTGATTGACGAATCTTCCGTCCTACTGGTATTTTTACCGAATCTACGATTTTTTTGCCTTTTTTACTAATATATTCAACTCCAATGATTTTATCCTTGAAATCCCCTTGTACGGACATAGTGGCTTTCTTCAAACTCATGGCTTCCTTCTCTTTTTCGTCACCTGATTCGTTCCAAAACTTAAAAATTCTCATTTTTTTCATAATTTCCTCATATTTTGCGTTTTTTCTACTATTTATAAGGGTTTTAAGAGAACAAAACGAGAACATATGCCATTTTTTTCCATTTTTTGCTTGATTTTTTAGTAAAAATACGGTATTATAATAGTATATGAAAACAACAAAGGAAAAAAACACTATGAATACAATATTTTCTCTAACTACTATACTTTCGGCAATACTTGCCGTTGGTTTTATTGAAGATTGTGGCGGTCATTGTATGGGAAATGAGAACTGGACAATGTTTGCTGTAATGTTTACTTCAACAATCGTATTTGCTGTATTATCAGTAATAACTATGAAGGAGAATCAATAATGTATTATATTTCAGAATTACATATGATGGATAACGAAGACGGTATACCTAAACTTGCTGATTATACTGATACTTTCGGTCCTTATAAGACTTTAAAATATGCTAGAAAAGACTTTATCAAAAAAGTTTGTAAAAGTAAATTCTTAAAACATTGGGATTTTATGATTAGAGGACCTAGAAAAATGAATAGACACGGTTACAAATCAGAATGGTATGTACCAATTAATAAACAATCAACTATAGGACATAACTAATATGTTTAGACTTTGGATAACAATCTTAATATTTTCATTTATATTTTCTGCCGCTGCTGTATTTGCTGAAGAACATGACGTTTGTAAACATGAACAAAAATATAGTCAGATATGGTACATAAATGGTTGTGATGGTGAAACATTAGAAATCAAAAAAGTAGAACTACCAACATATAACAACACATCTAAAAACGAATTACCTGAATGGGCAAATCCAACAGATAAAGTATTGAAATATTATGCTAACAAATATTCTAAAAAACACTCAACAAGAAAAGGTTATAAGTTTATAGTTAAGGCAGATGGTGAATACAAAATTTTTGATAAAAATACAACTACAGACAAATTTGTAACTGAACAATTAAATACAACCGCTCTATTAAGTTATATTGCTTTTGCTGATGGTCAAATTGTAGTAGATCAAAAAACAGAAAAATATAGTAAATATTTTAATGACAAAACTAAATGGACTTCTATGTCAATGGGTAAGTCTATTATATCTTATATGACAGGTCATGCTATCTGTAGAGGTCATATATCAGGTATTAACGAAACAATGAATTGGGATATATTTGATAATACGTATTATGAAAATGCTAAATTAATTAATGTATTAAACATGGCAAGTGGTAATCCTAAAAACCATAATAGAGATTATAAGAAATGGCCTAACAATAGTACTATACAAGGTATTATGAAAAGAGAAATTAAAAATACAACACCAGGTGAAAATGTTTATAATTATAGTAACGTTGATACTAACGTTGTTGCTAGTTACCTATTACATAAAATGGGTCACAAAGATTTTAAAAAGTTATTAAATTATTTCTTTAATGAAAAAGTAAACGTACAACATAATGTAAAATTATTTAAACAAGAAAACGCTTCAAGTAAAACTGAATCGTTAACTTATGCTTTCTACATAACAAGATATGATTATTTAAGAATTGCTGTTGCAATGTTAGATGATTGGAATAATAATACTTGTGAAGGACAATACTTAAAAGATTTATACGAAAACAAAATAAACAAATTTGATGGACAATATTATGAAGGATCAGGTACAGACGCATTTTCAAACCCTACTTATTATGCTGGGTTCTTCCATACATATGACAAACCAATATTCGTTATGGACGGTTATGGTGGTCAGACAATTTCAATTGATTTTGAGAACAATAAAATATATACTACTCATGCCATTCACAGAAACTATGACTGGATGAAATTAGTACACTCTAACTTTTAATCTTTTACGTTTACGTTTCTTAACAACTTTTGGTTGTTCTTTCTTTTCAGGCAATATAGCACCTGTCGTAATATAGTGTAATGTTAAAGGACTATTAGGATCGTAATGTTCGTATTCGCTACGTTTTCTTTTCACGGAGTTTATTTTTATTTATACTTTTAAAACTCTATGAGCGAACCATTTTAGAAATCTTTTTATATGACCGTTGACGTATTTGTTAAAGAAGTACCTTACAAATCTTACAAATATTAATATTGGACTAGACAATACATCAAACGCAATAAGCCCTACATCTACAAATAGATCAATCCAATGATCTACGGTAGACCACTTCTTAAATTTTTGCCATTTGTTTTTAGTCCATTTAATCATTAATAACTGATTGGCCCAACACAGAATGCTAGTCCCAAAAACATAAGAATTAAAATTCCTGTAAAGTAGTAATTCATACCTACCTCGTTTTTAATAAGTGTTTTAATTTTTCGTACCAATATATACCACCATCTCGTAGTGACTCATTGGCCTCCCTTAATGTTTCAAGCTTCTTAACTAAATCTTTTAGTTGTTTCTTATCTAGTGTCTTTTTACGTTCTACAATCTTCTCTAACTTACTTATAACATTGTCAATCTTTATACACGTCAAAGGGGGCACTTTAGGCGCCTTCTTTTTTAGAGAGGATATAGTTATCTTTTTAGGCTTCTTTGCCATACTATTCTCCTTTTACAATGTTCGGTAATTTATATAAGATTATGTTAGTAATATTTATAATAAATAGGCATATGAATGATGAAATAAAGAATGCTATTGATGTATGTAAAAAAGCACAGCGTAATTATGATTTGAATAAAATGGTTTCAGAAAAAGATTTAGAAACCCTTATCTACGTTGCAGCTAACTCACCATCAAAACAAAACGAAACACACTTTAGTTTAAGAGTATATACTAATCCTAATATTATAAGAAAAATATATAACCGAACAAAGTTATTTACTTTTCAAACTAATACTAAAACAGATAAAATATTTACAGATACTAAAAAGAAGTTTGTAACCGATCATAGATATGCTGTAACAAATTCTCAAATACTAGCACCTGTTGTTTTTGTGTATTGTGATGAAACTAAAAATATAAGAAGTGGTACACACATTGTTGCTACACAACCAAAGGCAACTAAAATAGCAATAGATACTTTAGAAGAACAAAAGAATACATCAATAGGTATATCATCTGGTCAATTAGTTATGGCTGCAGCTTTACTAGGATATAAAACTGGTTATTGTAGTGCTTTTGAAAGAGATGTAAAAGGCGATAACGTACAAAAATTATTAAAACTAGATTCAGAACCTAAACTACTTGTGGGTGTAGGATATCCTCATCCAGATATGACTAGATTAGAACATCCTGAAGTATTTAATAAAGACATAAGTATCAAAGAAGGTAAACATGGTGATGAAGATAAGAGATGGACTTTTCCATCAATGCTAACTGAAGACCTATATAAAACTCAACACTATGGGTTTGAAAAAGTTGAAGTATATATTAATGACAAAAGACACAAAAGATAAATCACATTTAACAAAGGGTGGACCAGGCGACAAATACCTAGGTGACGGTAAGGTAGATACTAGCCAATGGTTTACTCACTCTCATATGTTACCTTGGAAAGGTGGTGAATTTGAAAAGAAAGTTAAAGATCAAAAGATGTTTTTCTGTAGTGCTCCTTTTCAAATGTTATACACTAATACTAGAGGTAGATATGCACCATGCTCGTGGGCAGAATTAAACAATGAACATTTAGCACCTAGAATACATGACGTTAGCGTAAAAGATTGGTTTGAGAATAATGAAAACTTAAACAAGTTAAGAGCTGAGATGTTAGATGAAAATTCAGATTTAAAACTTGCAAACGAATGGTGTAGAACTTGTATAAAACAAGAAAAAGAATACGGTAGATCAAGGCGACAGGCTTCACTTAAAATACAAACTAATGACTCTCTTATATGGCCTGAATTAAAAAAATCTATAAGAAGATACCAACAAGATATGAAAGGTCATATTAAAGATAGATGTTTTGAAGTACAGATAAAAGTATATGGTAATAAATGTAACCTTGATTGTTTTATGTGTCACCCTTTTGATTCTACAAAAAGATTAGAAACAATGCGTCACAAAGAACTAGATGGTCAAACTATATTTTCACCACACGTACAAGAATATGCTAGATCAAAAAGATCGTTTGATTTAGATAAAGATAGTTTAGAAACAATATCAGATCAAATAGTAGATATAGCACCTTACATCTATGCAATGAAACTAATAGGTGGTGAACCATTAGTTATGAAACCATATTATAAGTTACTTGAAAAATTAGTAGAAAAGGCACCAGATGATTGTCAGAAAATGCTTTTAAAATTTCAAACCAATATGCAAACTATGAATATGGATAAAATGCAAGTTACAGATTATATTGATAAGTTTGGTACATTTGAGTTTACCGTGTCACTTGATAGTGTTGGAATATACAATAATTATATTAGAAGAAGATCAAATTGGGATGAGATTGTAAACAATATTAAAACCGTTAGACAATACCCTAATGTAAAAATAAATATTAATGGTGCAATATCTTTTTTAAGTGTGCTTAGATTTTATGAGTTACCTGAATGGTATGATAATAATATAAATTTGTTTAAGGGCTTTGATAGAGAAAGTATGATTAACTGGTCTAACATAAGAAGTCCTGCAAAATTAGCTGCAAACGTATTACCTGATAAACTCAAACAAGAACTGATACCTAAATATGAGAAGTGGCCAGATATACAACAAGTATTACGTGAAGACAATAATGGTTTAGATTATAAAGAAACTATTAATTATTTGTTGACTATAGATAAACGTTATAAAGGAACTAAATGGGAGTACAACTTATTTGATGTATTTCCTGAACTAAAGGAGTATTACTAGCTTGACTTTGTGTTAAGTTTGTGTTACAATATAAAGATGAAAATTATACTTATATCTTTGATACTGTTTCTAACAGCATGTTCAACTACAGGTAAACCTATCAAAGAACATAGATGGATTGTATCTGCTGCTAAACAAGTTATATCTCCTGGTTTTGGTTGGGGGAAATAATGGATCCTAAAGATTTAAAAATTAAACCTAGGTGTCTAACATATCAACCTAAAAGTTATCATAAACCAGCTGCATATACAGCAGACGGTTATATGTTGCCTTGTTGTTGGTTAGATGATCCTAAAAATGACCATAGTGTAGCGGAAGTATTTCATTTAAAAGATGAACACCTTGCACTAAAAAATGTTGACAAGTTAGAAGACATATTTGGGTCTAAAGAGTGGGAACACTTCTTTGATTCACTACTAAATAATCCAAGTTGTGCTCCAAAACAATGCCAATACAAGTGTGGTAATTTGGAAAAAGATACTTATAAAAAATGAGCCATTTAACAGACTTTTATATTCAAAATCAAAAACTATCCTCACCTAATATGGATCTATCACATAGATGTATATTACGTTGCCCACAATGTTTACGACAAAAGGTAGAAGGTCTACCTAGAATAGCAAGATCATTTGATATAGGTAAAAATGAGTTTAGAAAAATATTAAACTATTACGAAAATCAAATTACTTTCTGTGGTCAAATATCCGACCCAATATATCATCCTGACTTTCTTGCATTTTTAGAAATGATGGACGGTCTAGGTAAAGGTTTAAGAGTTGCAACTAATGGTACTAATACAAAAGGTATGGATACGAAATGGTGGGAAAAAGCATATAGTTATGGTCTAGGAGAAAATTGTTGGTACTTTGGTGTTGATGGTTTAGATGAGAAATCAGAATTGTATCGTATAGGTTCTAATTTCAAACAAGTATGGGAAACTATGAAAATGGGAGTACAAGCAGGACACCCTATCGTATGGCAATTTATTATCTTTGGTTATAATGAACATGAAATAGAACAAGCAAAAGAGATTGCACATAAAGAAGGCATAACATTATTATTAATAAAAACAAATAGAGGTTTTGATCCTAGAAGTAGAACATTAAGAAAAAACGTACAAGAAGCATACGCTAACTTTAATGTACCTAGTGATAAGAATAGAGTTAAAAAAATAAAAAGTGAAGAATACTTTAACGTTACACCAGAACTAAAACGTTGGAGACAAGTTAGAGAAGGAGCATTGAAATGAACTTGACATATGGAAATCAAACAGTTGAATTTTGGACAAATATAAAAGCAGATATAATGAAATCACCACACAAAGCATTAGCATTAAAAGATATTGACTTTGATGATGACTTTTTACCTAAACAAGTTGTAGTATCATTATCAGGTGGTTGTGATTCATCATCAGCAACATACTTAACATTAAAACACTTTCCACAAATAGAGATATTTCCTTTTATGTGTAATGACGTAAACGCTCCTAAAGACGCTGACGCAGCTAGAGAAATAGTTGAATACTTACAAAAGAAGTTTCCTAATGGTAAGTTAAATGACATAACAATCAAAGACTTTAACGATAGAGAAGTAGGTGGTTGGTGGCCTAAAGCAAAAGAGATGATGAAAGTAAATCAAAAGTTATATGGTAACATGTCTGTAACTGCTGTTGCAAAGATTTTACAACTAGATAAACTTATACCTGACTTTATGAAAGAGTTTAAAGGTCCTATTAGACTAGATGGTATGACAGCAAACCCACCTGTTAATATACGTATGGCATTTGGTGATTATGTAAAAGAAAGATTTCCACAATATACATTTACTGCTAAAGATATTGAAAGAGTACAAGGAGAAACAAGACGTGATAGTCCAAATAAACCTAACATAACATATAACGTATATCAACCTTATATAAATGTAAATAAAAGATTTGTTGCTGGTGTATTTAAAGAAGAAGGTCTTATGAAAGACTTATTCCCTATAACTAGAAGTTGTGTAGGTTCTGGTAAAGAAACTAAAGACTTTACTGCATGGTGTTGGAAGTGTTTCTGGTGCTATGAAAAAGCGTGGGCGTTTAATCTACCAAATACCCATATGGCTTAAACTGACTTTCATACAAAGTCATAAACTTTGCTTTAAACAAAGTAGTATTTTCAAAATAAGGTAAATACTTTATCTTACTAGGTATAAAAGGACTCTTATAAGTATCTTTTATTTTTTCAGGTACAAACATGTTTAATAAGTCCTCATGTGTACACTCCTCTAACCATAAATTATATACGGTTGTATTATACGTTTTATAATACGAAGCAATATGTTCATTAAAAAAGCGTATCTGCATTAAAAAAAATTCTAAATGGCGATCATCAAATTTAAACTTAATGTTGTATTCTTGTATTGTTGATTTTAATACATCATCATCTGTTGCTGACATAAAATGCCAAGAGTGATGTTGTCCATCTTCTTTACCATACTTTCTTAATTGTTCTGCTATAATATTATGAAACGTAAAAGATACAAAGTGTTTCCATATGTTTCTACGTCTTAATAAAGCAATACGATAACCATGATAAAAGTCTTTAAACCAATCAAACAAATAAGTGTAATGAGGTTTACTTGGCATATCCACATGCCTATACAATTGAATACTATGAAATATGCTAAACATATCTAAACCAAAAGTATCTCTTATATCTTCAAATAACTTAATTTTCTTTAGATAAGATTGGTCATAGGTTTCAGGACTAAAAAACTCTGAGCTTTTTATTTCAGGTCCTACCATACCATGTTTACGATAACCTTGTCTTATATAATCCCCAATATAATGGGAACCAGCACGTGGCATAGATATTAATACAGATACATCTGCTTTATCGTAAATCATAGAAACTCCGCACAAGTTAACATCAAAGTATTCGCACAGTTAAGCGAAAAATTTTTAAAGGATATCAAACGTTCCTAGTATCATACAAACTATAACATAGCCTATATAACCTAATAACAAATAACCTAGTATCTTTTCCCATATACTAAACACTAAACGATTCCCCACAGCCACAACTGCTTTTACTATTAGGATTAGTTATTTTAAATTCAGACGAAAATGTGTCTTCTACCCAATCAAGCGTAGTACCTAATAAGTAAACCTCCAACTCTAAACTAGCAATGAGAATATCACCTAATAGACAATCAGTATCTTCCCTTGTATCAGTAGTTTCCCATTTGTATTCAAAGCCTGCACATCCACCACCCTTAATATCTAATCTCACATAACGAGTGCCTGCCTTATTTGCTA
>OCZA010000553.1_pt1 | contig 12742 bp, 28 predicted proteins | sample 1539021 | NCBI WGS metagenome assembly OCZA01 (sample SAMEA2619376, study PRJEB22493) | marine metagenome | biome: marine biome (ENVO:00000447); feature: surface water layer (ENVO:00002042); material: "saline water (ENVO:00002010), including plankton (ENVO:xxxxxxxx)" | depth 5 m | reverse complement strand
AATATTTCTTTCGGCACTACTTTTCTAATTACTTTTGCTACTGATCCCATTTGGTCCTCCATTGATAGGGTAGATTTAATCGAACAGTTTTTTCATTTATTTTTTCAAAACCAATACGACAATATAAATTTAATAAATGTTTTGGAGCTGCGTTTACTTCTAAAACCATAGCTCCTAAATTATAACAATCTTTGTAAAATTTATTTACAATCTGTTTTGTTAATACTTTGCCTTGTTCTCGTTTGTCGATACACATATGAACTCCGTATGTAAAAGGTTCATCTGCATACTCATAGATCCAGGTGTATCCTGTAATCTTGCCGTTACGTTCATGTTTAAATATATGGGCATACTGAACAAGTTTTTCGTGCTGCTCTATATAACTAAACTTATGAAAATGTAGGAAATGTATTAAACCATCCGTATCATGGTCCAACTTTATTTCGTTCACTTTTTCTTTTTCTTTTTTTTCTTTTTGTACATTACGTTTGTTTATTGTTGTTTGCGAAGCTTCGAGCTGATGCAACAGATCTGAAACCCCACTTTCTAAGGGCTAAGGCTTTGCGTGTAGGCTTGCCTTTATCATCTTTCATTGGTCCTTTCATGCCAGCAAATCTTGCGGCAAAAGAAACTCTGCGTGGGTTCTTGCCTTTTTTTACAGGAGCTTTGACTCCGTAGTGTTTTCTGCCAGCATCATTAAGACCTCCTGATGGGCTTTGGTGTTCTTTCAGGGCCATTATGCAGTCAGGATAGTTTTTTGTTTTTTCTCTCTTTTTAAAATAGCAAAGTCTCCAGCATCGATCATACCGTTTTTATTCTTATCAATTTTTTTTTGATTGCCTTTTAATTTTTTTTTATCGTTTGTCATGTTAGCATCGTCTTCTTTTTCTTTTTAGGAAATCCAGCTTCCATATTTTTATATGCTTTAGCAGTTATGGTGCTTTTAGATTTTGGTCTGGACGTGCCAGCTTTTTTTCTTTTATTAATGTTTTCGTATAGTGACATAATGTTATCCTAGTAAAGTTGTACCTGGTGCATTCTCAGCTACATCAGTTATTTTCTTTTTCTTTTTTTTAACCTGAGATGTTATCGTTTCTACGTTATTAGTTATTTGTTGTTTAGCTTTCTTAGCAATTTTTTGTACAGGCAATTTTTTTTCTTCTGCCTTTTTCTTTAATTGTTGTATTGGTAGTTTTTTTTCATCGGCTAGTCTTTTAACTAGTTTCATCATTAGTCCCATAATATTATCCTAACAAAGTTGTTTCAAAAGTAGTTGCTTCTGTCGTTAGTCCAGCTGGTGAAGTTAAAATCGTAGAAGATTTCTTTTTCTTAGCTTCTATCTTTTTTTTCACAGCTGCTTGTTCAGCATCTGGATTTACACCTTCATTTGGATCTGCTCCAGCAGAGTCCTCTTTTGTCGGTGGTTCGTACCTAATCGGCTCAGGAGCTGGAGGTACTGGAGGCATTACTACCTTTGGTTTAAAAATTTTAGACATATGTTTTTCCTAGTGGATTATAATTATTATCGGCATACAGCTGCGGTGCTTTGTTTGATGTATCTATTTCTTCTAGTCCAACAGACATAACTCTCATAGCATCACATGCGTGGCTACTCCAATCGTGAACTGGTTTAGCTGAAAATGTTTGCATCTGATCGTTAAACTTACGATGGTAGTTTCTTAATGCAGCAATTAATTTCTTACACGTTTCTGCATCGATCCAACACCGACTCAGCAATAGTTGAGTATAGTGGATGCCATCTTCTATTGTCAGCTTAGGTACAATCTTAAACCGTACTCCCAGTTCGTATGCTATCTCTCTTCTCGATTTGTTGCTGGTAAATTCTCTCTGATCCAAATCGTGTGGACCATAATGGTTTTCGTATATGTAATCTTTGTTTTCTATAACTCCAATGTAGTGGGGTAAAGCTTCGTTCCTGTTTTCGTAGTAATCAATAATATGTATAGCTTTGCCTACTTGTTGGTAAAATATAATAGACGTGCTGTCTGACAATCCAATATCCCAAGCTGTAGAAACTTTGTACATGGGATCATACGGCACACGGCTAATTTGTTTTCTGTTTTCTAATTTTTCAATTTGATCTCCGTACACAGCTCCTTCGATTGCAGCTACCCAATCGCACTCATATTCTTGCCTGAATTTTTTTTCTCCCATTACAGACTTAGCAGCTTCTAATTCTTCCTGGTCTATAATTCCAGTTTGACTAGCTTTTGCTATTTTAGAATACCAGGCATCATCTTGTAGTGCGTGTTGGTACTTGGCATAAAAATCGTTGGACATGCCTTGTGGTGTTCCTACCATAAAGCAAAACCCTTTTCTATCCGACAGAGCTGGACGTATAATCTCAGGAAATAATCGTGGATTAATTTGTGCGTACTCATCGGCAATAATGCCATCAAAGTAATTTCCACGAAGACTGTCTGGATTTTCTGATCCGAGCAAAGATATCTTTGCACCGTTTGGAAACGTGCAGCTTAATTCTTGCTCGTTAAATTTAACCCCAGGTATAACACCAGCATAATGTTTTAAGTAGTCAAAAATAATTGACTTAGTTTGTTTGTATGTAGGGCCGATGTATGCGTATCTAGGATTCCACAACTTGTTTGTTAAAGCTCTTTTGATAAGCTCATTTATGCACATCACACTTTTGCCAGCTCTTCGATGTATTGAGAGTACGGCCCATCTGTGTTTTGACAGCTGCTCGTGGATCTCACGTTGCAGCTCTCTAGGTGCATAAGGTATAGTTATCTGCATTAGTGTAATGAGGTGTTGTTATCAGGTATGTCTTCACCTTCAAAATTTATAGTTTCAATATTTAGTTTCTTAACCATCCAATCTGCCACGGTCTTACCGTGTTCAGCATTCTTAAATCCTGAAACATTAAGTAATACAGATTTACTCTGATTATCGTAGTAAACCAGAGCAATCAAATTTTGTAATTTATCGTCATCCATAGCTGAGTGTCTTGAACTCCCATCAAATATATACGCACAGACCGAGGCCAAAAATTGGGGGTATAGGGGGTGCGTAGTTTAGAATCGTTCTAATAAAAAAAATAAGGGTTTACAAGGGCCAGGTGTAACGAAGAGGAACATCCATCCTTATAAATCCCCAGGAAAACCAACAAAAAATAAATAAAAGTACTGGCATTAGTACCTCAAGTCAGGACCATCCATGCATTTTGCAGCTCTCGGACCTCATGATGCGTGTGCGAGACCGTGCAAAGCTATGTACTATATGGGAGTATCAAGCCTCCTTTGCCCATGCAATTGTAAGACTGGTATCACCTTTGACTTCAGCTTGTACCTTGTCACCAAACGTACCAACCAATAGCTTGGATGCTAACCAACGGAAGTGATGCAGCTTCTCTCTTTGCCATTGCACCTTCTGAGGTTCAACATCAGTTTGTAACAGCTCATTCATTTGATCAATCAATGACCAAGCACCGAGCTGTCGTGCATCCATTATATCTTTCTTAATATCTTCATCATCCTTCATCCAACCATACACAGAAGTGACAGCTGGCATGTCCTTGTCTTTACAGATCCTGGATAATGCTTCACCCTTCTGTAGTCTCTCGATGATCTCTGGTAATTTTTTCTTTAACATTGTTTAAATTCATTAATGATTTGAGTTTGCCTTCTTCTGTCTTTGGTCCTGTTGATAGTCCTCCGTGGAGTTTACACCTACCGTTCTTGAGAGCCTTAGCTCTGCAAGGTAATCCAGTTGTACGAGCATAAGCTCCACACTCAATCTTTTTAGAAGGTCTTCCTACCACGGAGGCAACATAACGAGAAAGGATAAAACAACGCAATCGTGTTGCATTGTAATACAATTAATAGGAAATTTTGTTAAACTTGTCGAGAAGTTTTTTATCATACGCAATTAAATATTTTATAAAAATAATCAGCTCTAAATATTTTTCTTTGGCCTGGTGTCTACTCATGCCCAACTTGTGTCCTAGTTTTGTGTAAGGCAACCCAACGGCTTTAGCCCACATGATAGTTCGTTCCTCAATCTCTAGTCTTGGATTTAAATCAAATAAAACAAACTCATATCGTGCAATATCTTTTGAACTGGCAGCTAAACGTAATGGCCTTTTGTCCCATGCATTGTGTTCAGATTTTTCTGGAACAATTTCAAAGTTCATCGTCTTCATATTGTTTTTATACTCAGGAGGGAGCTTACGATCAGTCTTGATTGCATCTGCAAATAGATCGATTATTGACGAAGCTGTAAGAACTTTTTCCAATCTTCCTCCTTTGATTCGAGCCAGCCTTTAAAGAAAGTTTCACGATCATATTTATCCAAACTATTTAAGAAGTTTTCGAACTCAGTTCTTTCCTTTCTAGATTTAACCCTCCCCTGTTTGATATCATCTAGCTTAGACTTATAAAAGTAACTACTCCTTTTGCCTATGTTGCTAGATATCTTAGATATATGTCTAGATATATTATTATTAGATATACTAACTTTATTAATATATGCACCACGAGACACATCATAGACTGGATAGTACTTACACGTGCTGCTTAGACGTTTAGAAGTTATGAACCCCTTATCCTTTAGCTCCTTAATATGCTTGGCAACGGACCTACGGCTAATCTTCATATCACGAGCTATTGTGGCCTGACGTGGGAAACAATGCCCACTTTTATAGTATTTAGCCTCTAAATAGAGATAAATAAGCTTGCTAACAGGGTGCAAGTCCTCCTGGATAAACTGTTCAAGAGTGTTGTGTATATTTTGCATATCAGTAAACTTCGAGGCCATATTGATCAAGCAGTAAACCGACACCTTCTTTCATAAAGTCAACTTCAGCCTCACACCAATTGCTGTCGACATGTGCTGCATAAATCATCAGGTGTACTGACTGGACCAGGAACACACCCAACAATAAAAATATTAAAAAACAAATTGCATTATTACGCATTTGGAAAGCTCTCAATATCTTTAATTGGATAGAGGTCCGAAACTGGTACGGCATAGAATGGCTCACGACCACCACGGCTTGTTAAGTATTTTTCTTTCTTAGCAGCATAGCCTGGCATGAAGCCAGCAACCTCATAATCAGTTTTACTATTGACCACCACAAATACATACCTTTGATCTTCAGGCATGTTTTTTCTCACCACTAAATAATTATAACTTTTATGTTTATCTAATAAATAATGCAGCTGTGATTTAACTTCGATGTTTGGCAAGTCAGGACGATTAAACGTATTGACTGAGCCGTCCCAATATAGGTGCAAAGCTTTTGCTACAGCCAGCTCACTCGAAGCTGATATACATTGCCAACCAACATCAAGTATTGGATCAGGTCTCCAGCCGTGTGCATCTTTCAGCTCCATACGAATGGAATGTGCAGCTCTGTTCACACCTACGTCCCAGGCCATCTGGACCTCATGCCAATTAAGTTTTATTAGCATTAGCTTTTTCCTTCCAATAAAGAACATCTCGTTTCAAATTATCAATTTGATTTTCTAAAATTATTGTTGCACGTTTTGAATCAATATCTGGTATGTAAGTAACGTAATCATTAATCTTGCGTGCATACATACCACGGTTACTATCGGTCTTACTGCAATCACCACATAAATATCTGCGTACATTTTTGTAACCAAACAATGGTATGGAGCATTTACGACACTTGCCTTGCTTGTATAGATCACTCACGATGCAGCCATCCGTATTCGTCATCAGGATTCATTTTGAACCTCATTTAATTTTGTAACTTTTTGACACCAATCTTTTGGAATAGTAATAGCTCTGCCAGATGTCCCATCAGAGCAAAAATCAGACACCAGGGTGTATTGTTTTTCATTATCGAGTATGACATAGCCCACAGATACAACAGGCTCAGTTTTTGCAAGTTTGAGCTTTTTAAGATCATGCCATCCTGTTTCACAGTCCATAGCATCTTGCCAATTAATTTTTACAAGATTGTAATTACTAATACTAAATTTACTCATGCAGCTCTCGGTAATGATTCTGAAAGTCTTGAGCTGTAACGGCCATTTTGGTTACGTTTTCAATTCTTTTTACCATCTCAGGCTTGGGGAAACGTACCAAGTTGCAATACCGATATATAGTAATTTTGTTGTCTAAACCTAGCTTTTCAGCCAATTCATTATAGCTGACATTGTGCAGCTCTTTCCAATCCTTCAATCGCATAGTTTATTAGTGATTGATTTGTAGCCATTTTGGTAGTAGGTTTTTAGTAGTACTTAATAGTTACAAAAGATAGACATAAAATAAACAAGGAGGATATTTTGAACGATAACTTAAGAGTAAAAGTAATATTAAAAAAGTATGACATAAACATGACACAATTGTGCAAGGAGTTAAGCTGGAGTCGAGAAGCATTTAGTCGAGTAGCAAATGGACATCGATCATTATCAGTTGAGAAAGCAAAAGCAATTGGCAACAAATATAACTTTTCGTGGACCGAGTTTTTTATTGATCCAGAGAATAGATATATCGAGGTAAATAAGGGTATTCGAGGTAGTGTCGTAGAAAAATTAGGCCGAAAAATGTTTGTAGAAGTACCATCAGAATGGGTAAATACCACGGAATGTTTGCTTACTTTAGGTGGTCAAGAAATGAAATATACTGGTGAGCTGTCCATATTTGAAAAGAAACAATTAGATTTAAAAGCATTAAGAAATTATAAAAAAAATTCTCATGTAGATTATTTAATTACAACAAAACGTGGTCAATTCTTTGGATCAGTTTATTACGAAGAAGGTGTTAAGCATATTTTTTGTCAAAATATATACACCCTGACTTCAGTATATGTGCCTGTTTCAACTGTCAAATACGTGCAGAGGATTAAGGCATTTATGCCTGTATACAACTAGGCCACACCTCAAAAGTACTAGTACTATAGCAAGTACTACTAATTTTTGTTCACATAAAGTTCGAATTACGTATTGTTATTTTGTGCTTTTTTAGCTACGTTACGAATCATGCAATTACGAGAGCAAAGAGAGATAGCAAAAGCTGATAAAAATTTTGAAGCATTATTAAACAATTCATTACCACAAATTTATGTAGATTTAGGTATTGATCATTGGTCACCGACATCACTTAACAAGCCTGTCGGAATAGATTTAATTTTAAAACTTATTTTCACACAAGAAGAACGCAGACTATTTTACGTTGGACCAAAGGCACACTTTGGTAACTACCCAGGCAACAATCATCCCATGCATGTAGCTGATCAAATATGGTTTGGTCAATCAGAGGTTCTTAATTTAGCTGTACATGAAAAATATAATTGGGATCAAATGATGGAAAGTGTACAGCAAGATATTAACGCACAAGATTTGTCTTACAACAAAACAGACAAGCACCAACATCAACATCATAAAAAATTAATGCCAGCTGTTTTAGAAAATTGGCATAAAGCATACAAAGCTATTTCACTACAAGGCAAAGTTATTTGTGAACGAACAGTAACAGGAGACCTGGGTTCACATGCAACTGGTTTAGGTAGAATAGATTATGAGGGTGATCACGCATTAATAGAATATAAAACTAAGCCACCAAGACGTGGCAAGATGAAAGCTGACGGCACATATGGTTTTAGCACACAAGCCATACCTAAAGATGTACAAATTGAACACGCAAGACAGACAGCTTTTTACTGGCATGCAACAGGCAGAAAATTAAAACCGTTTGTTGCTTACGTTAACGAAAAAGAATGGAAAGTTTTTGATCCAAATACCTCTGACATGCTTACAGTCGCAGCTATGGAAGATCATATTGAATATTACAAACGACAAGCACAGCTCCGAGATAATTTAATTCAAGCCTCTCAGGGTGATATGAAGAAACTTCTAGGAATGATTGATCCAGACTTTGGTCATAATTTTTATTGGAATATTGGTGACCAGTTTGTGATCAAAGCAAAACAATCAATAAATAATGCATTAAGCAAGGAAGGATAATCTATGAAAAAAATGCAACAAGTTTGGGAAGTTTTGTCAAAAGTCAATGCCAACGAGTTTAAAGATAAACGAGGTCAATTTGATTATTTGCCTTGGTCTGATGCTTGGGTATTACTGATGCAACACTTTCCTAATTCGTCCTATGAGTTTAGATCATGGGAGTATCAAGTAGGAGAAAAAAAATCATTACGAGACATTCAGATGTATGGAGATGGCACGGGTGCTGTTGAGTGTATCTTAACTGTTGAGGGCAATGTGAGGAGCATGTCACTTCCAGTAATGAATTATAACAATCAACCTATTGCCAACCCAAATAGCTTTCAAATTAATACAGCTAAAATGAGATGCCTGGTTAAAGCCATGGCTATGTTTGGTTTAGGTATTTATATTTTTGCTGGTGAGGATTTACCTCCAGGTGAAAATTCAGAGGTAACTGACTCTGACTCTCCGTCAGTTACTTCTGATGAAGAGATGTTAGCTCAAGTTAGAAATAAACTGAGTAAAGCATCACAACAATCAAAGTTAGATAATGTAATGCGTAACCCTAAAGTTTCATTATGGATGAAAGATTTAAAAAACCGTGATGTAGAACTTTATGGGCAAGTGTATGACACCTATCAGCTTTATAAAAACCAAATAGAAAATGGAAGGAAGTTAAGCAATGTCAATTGATAAAGTTACAATAAAATTGTATCCAGCTGATGCCAGCAAGTACAAGTCCAATCCCCCAGCTTATAGTGGTCCAGCTACTGTAGGCACGGACACAAACTGGAGAGCAACAGCTTGGAAACAAGAAGACAAAAGTGGGAATAGTCACTTGTCTGTATCCGTTCAACCAAAAATAGAAAAGAAAGAATATAAAAAGAACGATGCAGAACTAGAAGATTCAATACCGTTTTAGTCTTCATAGAGCCGTGGGGTTTGTTCCTTTACTCACGGCTCTACCCAAAAATAGAATTTAATTATGACCGATATATTAGAAGAAGCCAGACAAATATTCAAACAACGTGGTAATGCCTACGGCAATCACATGCAACGATTTGCAAAAACAGCAAGGATGGTTTCAGCCTTGCTATCAAATAATTTAAAACCCCATCACATAGCATCAATAATTATAGTGGAGAAATTAAGCCGATCTGAAAGTTCCTTCAGCAAAGATAATTGGTTAGACATAATAAACTATGCAGTCAGTGGCTATGAACTACAAAGTCAGGAGGACAAGAATGACACCAAAACAAAAAAAAGTGTATGACTACATAGATTCATTTTGGAGTGCCAACGGTTACGGACCAAGCCAGAATGAAATAGCCCAGCACATGAACTTTAATAGTAGAAGTCAAGCATATGCAATGACAACGAATTTAATTGACCAAGGTTTTTTAAAAAAACAACCTGGTAAGATTAGGTCATTGGAGGTGTGTGATGAACAAATATCCTGAGATGTATGCATCGACACACGATAGACGGCCTTGTGTAAGAAGACCATTTTATCATAACAATCAAAAAATTTATCTGGAGGTTCAATACTGTCCTGATACTGGCAACATGAATGTAATTAAAATTCATCCTGAGATGAAAGATGGAACTGATTATTATTCTATACTAGTAGAAGTTGGAAGAGATATAACAGCACAGCTGCAATCATACGATACGATTTCAGAAGCATTAGAAACTTTAGGCAGCCGATCACTTAGACGTGCAGATGGTACACCTATAACTTTTCGTGGTGCTATATTAGACAAGCTTATTGCCGATCCTGATTTATTACATTAATGGCAGCTGAAAAATTAGAATGCAGCTTGAAGTGCAGCTGCTGTAATAAAAATTTTAATCCTTTTAAAACTCATAGAGCTTTCACTTGGGAATACGATGATGAGGGTATGGAGCAAGTTTTTTGCGTAACTTGCTCAAAAAAAAGGCTCTCAGATGCACGAGGATTGACGAAAAGGGAGGAGCTGATACTACAGCACCCCCCTAAAAAGGCTAAATTAAAGGTAAAGAAACGGACAGCTTATCGAGCAGCTGTCTTTGCTCCTGGTCACTTGTCAAGACGTGGCCATACACAGACGATGTAAAACCAAAGTCTCTGTGTCCTAGGATAGTTGGTACTTGTTTAAAATCTAAACCTAACTTAATCATATTTTTTATAATGATACTTGCATAGTAATGTCTAAAACCATGCAAGCCTTCCCAACCTTCTATGCCAAACTTATCTTTTACTTTTGATAAAGCAGCAGAGATTTGATTGTGAGGTAAAGGATTGCCGTTTCTAGTTGGCAGCACTAAACCAGAAGTTTTTGCTAAAGGCCTTAAGATTTTTCTGAGCTGAGGAACTAACGGCACAGATCTGTAAGCATTCTTATTTTTTAATCTTACTGATAGTTTATTTTGTTCATCAGCTTTAGTACTAACTGAGATGGAATTGTTATCCCAATCGATTGCTTGCCATTGTAAACCTCTGATCTCAGATGGTCTCAATCCAGTCATTACTGCAATACAAATAAATGTATGCAAGTAACCCTGAGTGCCAGCAAGCAGCTTTTTAATATCGTCAGCACTTGGTATAGGTCTTTCGATATTTTGCTTACGTTCTTTCTCATCTAAGCTCAGCTCATTCACATATGAGTCAATCATGTTTTTAAAGTTAAAGTCTTTAGATTGGTAATCGATCTCTACTTGTTTAGCAGCAGCTTTCAATCTCACAATTGATCTACTAATGGCATCTTCTGAAAAACCCAGCTGCTTTAATTCTTTGACAGCTGCACCTACATCCTTTGGTGAAATCTCATCAATTGATTTAGCAGCAATAGAAGTCTTCAACCATCTTCTATTAACCTGGACCAATTGTCTGAAAGTTGATTGTTCGATTTTACCATCTTTGTGTTCTTCGTAGTCAAAGATTGCTTTTTCTAAAGTTGGTAATTTAACTTTTGGTTTTTTGACTAATGATGAACCATTGTCATTCACAAATGCCTGGGCTAAGGCACGAGCTTCCTTAGCACCAAACTTTTTAGCTGACCATGATTTAGTACCAGCTTCAGTCACGACACGGTAATATACCGTGCCTGACTTATTTACTTTTTGAACACCAATCATGAGTGTGGTCCAAACTTGATCACGTCACCAGATTTGTACTGCTCATTAAATTCAGAACTTTTAGTATCTAAATCTATTAGCTGCCATGTACTAGGACCAACCAATCTTTCAACTCTGATAACTTCTCTTTTATCTAAAGTACTTGGTATTTTGTATTGGTATGATTTTAATTGGTTAAACAATTTAAATTTACCAGTCAACTTACTATTACCATACAAGTAATCTTGTAGTACTTGTAGACCGTCAAACCACTCATCGTGATAACCATCAGATGTAATGACAAAAGCACCTGGTGCAACTGTATTAATTACAATTAGCATTGCAGTCACATATCTATCATAAGACTTCCTGTTGGTTTTGCAAAAATCAAATGCTTCAACAAAGTCAGGAGCTGTTGGATCTTCGTGCAAGATAGTTTTGTTTATAACAAAACTTTCATGAGCTTCGTCACCGACACCATTGATATTAATATACTGTCCTATTTCCATATCTTGTTTTTTAGTAGTTGGAATATAGACAGGATCACAATGCCTGTTGGCAGTTAGTAAAGTAGCAGCAGCTTTAATAAGCTGCCACTCTTGATCTGTTAAAGATCTTTGTTGTGTAAAGTAATGAGTGTATCCCATGATTAAGCAGCCTCCTGTTTCTTAGCAAAGTGAGCTTTATATTTATCAGAGAAGTTTTCATAAGTTTTGCTTACTTGTCTGTATGCTACATCAAGAGCTATTAAACCTTGGATTGCAGCATCATTATTTTGCAGCTGATAAGTGTAAACAAAAGCATGGATGTTCCATGCTAAGTCTGGGTAGTTGATTTGTCTTCCACTTATAAATTTTATTTCTTCGTTATTCATTCTATTATCCGATCTGTTAAGTTGTAGCTTAATTGCTACAGTCCTTATATATGCCTTATCGGTAACGATTACAAGTACTAGTACCTATTTTAGTACTAGTACTAGGTAAATTGGGGAGTTTTTGGGGATATATTTTTTTCGAAAATAATATATAATGAGAAAAATATGTACGTTTTTCAACATGGGTGGGGATTTGCAGTCTTTTTGATTCGCAGTTTTATTATGGTTTGAGGTAGGTAGTACTTTTAATTTGAAGTTTTTGTTTATGATTAGTATACCGTTACGGTAACAACACTAGAGGTACTAGTTGGCCTAGTGGGAGAGTGGTTATCCAGGAGTCTGCAAAACTTCGTACACCAGTTCAATTCTGGTCTAGGCCTCCATCGTTTCTTATGTGTTGAGTGAAGCATGATGTTTCTTGCCTAGCATCATGACATAAATATCTTTTGTACATGCCATCGTACTCTTCAACAACCCAGCCTTTTTCGTTTCTCCAAATTTCTCGTGAGCATTCGGAACATTTGCCAAGCAGAACATTTTTAATTTTAGCCATGCATATTTAATTTAAGATTTTCTCACAATGCTTCACACCAGTCTTATCAATAGACATCTCACAATCTTCTAAGGTACATGTGTATTGAACTTGATTACCTGAGTTACGTTCAGCTATGCGTCTGGCCTCCAAACACTTGCCGATATTTTCCTGGTGATACCAACCTTCGATAGTTTTTTTATCACCTTCATAAACATACAAGGTGAGAACTATTACAGTTTCAATTAGGCCCATTCTTTTCCTCTAAATCTATAATACGTTCTTCAT
>OCZA010000551.1_pt1 | contig 12764 bp, 12 predicted proteins | sample 1539021 | NCBI WGS metagenome assembly OCZA01 (sample SAMEA2619376, study PRJEB22493) | marine metagenome | biome: marine biome (ENVO:00000447); feature: surface water layer (ENVO:00002042); material: "saline water (ENVO:00002010), including plankton (ENVO:xxxxxxxx)" | depth 5 m | reverse complement strand
GACATGCCCTATGAAACTCAAACTAGAATTTTAAGAGTTTTATCAAGCGGAGAATTTTATAGAATTGGTGGAAGTGAACCCATTACAGTTGATGTAAGAATAATTGCTGCAACGAATCAAAATTTAAATGAGAAAGTAAAAACTGGAGCCTTTAGGGAGGATCTTTTTCATAGACTTAATGTTATAAGAATACCAATGCCATCTTTAAGGGATAGAAAAGAAGATATTCCTTTGCTTGCTGCATACTTCTTTGAGAAGTTTTCAAAGGAAACAAAATCGGAAACAAAAATTTTAACTCAAGAAGTAATTGACCTTTTTTCTAACTTAATCTGGCCTGGAAATGTTTTGCAACTTCAAAATCTTTGCCATTCACTTACAGTTCTATCTTCAGCACAAGAAATAAACATAAGCGATTTGCCAAATGATTTGTTAATTCAAAAGAAAGGACCTGAGTTAAGTTGGAATGACTTGCTAGAAGTTTGGGCGACAGAAAGGTTGTCAAATGGAGATGATCATATCCTTAATTCGACAATTCCCGTTTTCGAAAAAACAATGATAAAAGTTGCGATGAAAGCTACTAAGGGTAAGAAAAGTGAAGCAGCCAATCTTCTTGGTTGGGGCAGAAATACTTTAGCTAGAAAAATGAATGAATTAGATCTTTAAGAGATCAAAGGTAAATTTTCACCGCGCCAAGAATTGATTCCGCCTTTCATTGTAAAGACGTTTATATTCTCTTTTTTTAAATCTGCTGCCATTCTTAAAGAGTAGTTGCCGTTCTGACAAATAATAATAATTGGTTTTTCAGAAGATTTACTAATCTCTTTCTTGCACAAATCTATATCAGGACCAATATGTTTGGCTTGGCTAATTTTTCCTTCAGAAAATTCTTTGCTATTTCTAATATCTATAAGCGTCGCATTTTTTCTATTCAAGTAAAATATGACTTGCTGAGGATCCAAAATAGATGCTTTTCTAACTTTTTCAATTCTTAAAAATACAACAATAGATACGATTAAAGGTATGACTATGAACCAGTTATCTATTAAAAATTGAACAAAATAAGGCATTGGAGAGGTATCATAAACCGAAATAAAATTATTAACTATGAATAAAGAAAAAAAAATTTCCTATCTTGTTCTCATTAGGCATGGTCAAAGTGAATGGAATGAACAAAACTTATTTACTGGATGGAAAAATCCTCCATTGACAGAAAAAGGTATAAAAGAAGCTGAGAATGCTGGAGAAAAAATTAAAAGTTTACAGATTATTTTTAGTCATTATTTTACTTCTGCACTAATTAGAGCTCAAGAAACTGGGGAAATTATTCTTAATACACTACAACAAAAAGATCTCATTAAAGTTAAAGATCAAAATTTAAATGAAAGAGATTATGGAGATCTTTCTGGTTTGAATAAAGATGAAGCTCGAAAGGAATGGGGAGAAGATCAAGTTCATATCTGGAGAAGGTCTTATGATACTCCTCCTCCAGGTGGAGAAAGCTTAAAAGATACTTCAATGAGAGTCCTTCCATACTTTGAAACTGAAATTAAACCTCTAGTTAAAAACGGTAATAATGTTTTGGTTTGTGCTCATGGGAACTCTCTAAGATCTTTAATAATGTCTTTAGAAAATATCTCTTCGGAAGAAATTGTAAATGTTGAAATAGGCACAGGAGAACCTATTTTATATAGTTTTAACTCCGGAGAATCTTTTAAAAAAGAAACTTTATAATCTTACACTTAAGCCTTGATTCTCTAGCGCTTCTTTAACTTTTTTAATAGAAATTTCTTTGTAATGAAAAATACTTGCTGCTAATACAGCATCTGCCTTTCCCAACTTAACTGCATCTACTAAATGATCTAATTCCCCTGCTCCGCCTGAGGCAATTAAAGGTATATTTAAATTATCGGCTAAAGTTTGGTTTAAAATATTATCAAATCCTGATTTAGTCCCATCTTTATCCATAGAAGTCATTAATATTTCTCCAGCGCCTAGTTGTTCCACCTTTTTTGACCAAGACAAAGCATCTAGATCTGTTTTATTTTTGCCGCCATGAGTATAAACACTCCAATCTTTACCATTGAATTTTGCATCTATTGCTACAACTATACATTGAGATCCAAATTCTCTTGAAGCCTCTTCAACGAGCTTTGGATTAATTATTGCTGAAGTATTTATCGAGACTTTATCTGCTCCAGTTTTTAATAAAACTTCTACATCGTTAACACTTTTTATACCCCCGCCAACTGTAAAAGGAATAAAAACTTGATTAGCTATTTTTTCTACAGTCTCTAAGGTAGTTGATCTAGCTTCGTAAGATGCATCAATATCCAACATGCAGATTTCATCTGCGCCTTCCTTATCATATCTTTGAGCTGCTTCTGCAGGATCTCCTGCATCTACGATATCTTCAAAGTTAATACCTTTAACTACTCTGCCTTCTCTAACATCTAAACATGGAATTATTCTTATTGTAACGCTCATTGTTTATCAAAAAACTTTATAGCTTCGTCTAATTCTAAAGATCCTTCATATAGAGATTTACCGCAAATAGCTCCAAATATCTTCTTACTTTCTGCAAGGCTTTTAAGATCTTCAAGGTTCCTTACACCCCCTGAAGCAATAACAGGAATATTTGAGAAATTAGCTAATTCCTCTGTCTCGTCGACATTTGGACCTTTCAACATTCCATCCTTACTTATATCCGTATAAATTATTGAGTTTATTGGTAATTGAGAATAGTTTTTTACTAAGTCTGTTGCTTTAATTTCTGATGATTCTGTCCAAGCTTCTGAAGAAACAAAACCATTTTTTGCATCAAGCCCTAAAATAATTTTATTTGGATAATTTCTACAAGCCTCTATAAAAAAGTCTTTATCTTTAATAGCAACACTGCCAAGAATTAAGAAGTCTATATTATTATTAAAATAATTTTCTATGGCTTCAAAACTTCTTATTCCGCCGCCAACTTGGATTTGTAAATCTGGAAAGGCATTTCTTATTTCTAAAATAGAGGAAAAATTTGCTGAAGTTCCTTGCAAAGCTCCATCCAAATCAACTAAGTGAAGTCTTTTTGTCCCTTTTTTTATCCAAAACTCAGCTGCTTCTAAGGGATTTTCATAATAAATTTTTGCACTAGTTAAGTCACCCATTTTTAACCTTACACACTTTCCTTTTTGAATATCAATCGCAGGGATAGGTAACATATTAAATTTTCCAATCTATAAAGTTTTGTAATAAATTCAATCCAGATTTGCCACTTTTTTCAGGGTGAAACTGCGTTGCAAAGATATTATCTTTAGCGACTGCTGAGTTGAAAGACTCTCCGTGAAATGTCTTTGAATATATATATTTTTCATCAATTTCTTTAGAAGCATAAGAATGAACAAAATAGAAATCTTTAGATGATTCTAATCCTTCCCATATAAAATGACTTTGACTAAATTCAACTTGATTCCACCCCATATGAGGAATTTTTATTGTCCTATCCTTAAATTCACTAAATTTTTTAATTTTCTCTGGAAAAATTCCTAATCCCTTTTCGTCTTCGCTTTCTTCACTTTCAGAAAATAAAATCTGTAATCCCAGGCATATTCCCAAAAAGGGTAAATTTTTTAAAGAAAATATTAAAGCATCTCTAAGATCATTTTCTGATAATTTCTTTAAACACGCTCCCATAGACCCTTGGCCGGGAAAGACTAACTTATCTATATTTTCAAAGTCTTTAGATTTTTTTAAGATTTTTGTAGAAGCTCCAAGACTATTTAATGCTCTTACGACTGAAAAGATATTGCTTGCACCATAATCAATGACGCCTATTTTCATACTTTTTACCTACTATAAACTTCCTTTAGTAGAAGGAATTTGATCTAATTTTTGCTCATCGATAGAACAAGACTGCTTCAACGCTAAAGCAAATGCTTTAAATATAGTCTCAGCTTGATGGTGAGCATTTTCACCTTTTAAATTATCGATATGGACTGTAGCCAATGATTTATTAGTAAAACCCTGAAAAAATTCTCTCAGGAGTTGTAAATCAAAATCATTAATAGTTTGTTTAGTAAAATTGACATCCCACAAAAGGCCAGGACGCCCTGAAAAATCAATTACCACTCTTGATAGAGCTTCATCCAGAGGCGCGTATGCATGACCATACCTAGTAATTCCTTTTTTATCGCCAAGCGCCTGGTTAAAAGCATCTCCCAAGGTAATACCTATGTCTTCAACAGTGTGATGAGCATCCACCTCAAGGTCGCCGGTAGCTTTGAGATCAATATCGAAACATCCATGTTTGGCTATTTGATCAAGCATGTGCGCAAAAAATGGAAGCTCTACTTCTTGAGAGCTTTTTCCCGAACCATCCAATTCTAAATTGATCCTAATTTGCGTTTCTTTAGTGTTTCTTTCAATGTTAGCGTTTCTCATCTTTTTCCTCTGTGCAACTATTATAACGGACGTAAAAGGTTAAAATGCATAAGATGTCTTTCTTCTCAAAAAAAATTATTCACTGGCAAAAAATAAATGGTAGAAATAATTTGCCATGGCAGGCAAAAAGCCCATATCACGTTTGGATTTCTGAAATTATGCTTCAGCAAACTCAAGTTAAAACGGTAATTCCTTATTTCCATAAATTTATAAATTCTTTTCCTTCAATAAAATCATTAGCAGAAAGCAATTTAGATAATGTTTTAGCAAGTTGGTCTGGTCTTGGTTACTACACTAGAGCTAAAAATATTCATTTAACTTCAAAAATTATTCATGAAAAATACAATGGCTCAATTCCTAATAATTATGATCAGCTAATCGAACTTCCTGGTATTGGAGAATCAACTGCCGGCGCCCTTTTAAGTCTTGCCTTTGACGAACCAGGGATAATTTTAGATGGGAACGTCAAAAGGGTTTTATCAAGAGTTTTAGCAAATCAGTCGCCAATCAATCAACCTAAGACGCAAAATGAATTAAAAAAGTTCGCAAATGAGATATTGCCTAAAAAAAATTTTCGCACTTACTCTCAAGGAATGATGGATTTAGGTTCTTTAATATGCACTTCTAATAATCCTACATGCGAAAGTTGTCCTATCAAAAGTATATGTAAATCTTTCGAATTAAACTTGCAAAATAGCATTCCTGTAAAAACTTCCAAGAATCCAAAGAAAGAAAGAAATATAAACTGGGTATTAATTTCTTCAAAAGATAAGGTTTTATTAAAAAGAAATAAATCTAAAGGAGTTTGGCAGAATCTATGGCTATTTCCAGAAGAGAATTATTTTGACGATAAGAAATTTAACTTACTTGAGGAAAAAGAATCTTTGCCGTTAATCACTCATAATTTGTCTCATCAGAAACTTTCTATTACAACAAAAAAATATTTTCTTAAAAATAAAGATAGACTGCCAATAGATCGAAGAGGATTCGTTTGGGTAAACAAAAAGGAATCGGTTAAAATGGGAATACCTAAACCAGTCAAATTAATTCTAGAAAATCATTTATGAGTAATACAGTTTTTTGTAGAAAATTTAAAAAAGAACTGCCTAAAATGGATAGACCTCCTTATCCAGGCCCAAATGGAGAAGAAATTTTCAATACTGTTTCTAAAGAAGCATGGCAAGAATGGCTTTCTCTTCAAACAATGCTAATCAACGAAAAACAACTTAGCTTAGCTGACAGCTCCTCAAGAAAATATTTAAATGATCAATTAGAGAAATTCTTATCTAATGATTCAACCGATCAGCCTGAAGGTTTTTCTCCTCAAAATTTAAAGTAGCATCAAGAGATGATTGATATAAAAAAAGTCGTTAGCGAAATGACTCTGGAAGAAAAGATTAGTTTATTGAGCGGTTTTGACAGTTGGTACACCAATAAAATTGAAAGGTTAAATATTCCAAGTATAAAAATGTCCGATGGTCCGAATGGCATCAGAGGAGATGGTAATTCTGGCAAGTCGTCTGCTTGCTTTCCTTGCCCAATTCTTATGGGCTCCACATGGAACGAAGATCTATTCTCTAAAATTGGAAAAGCTTTAGGTGAAGAAGCCAAAGATAAAGATGTTGATGTTTTATTAGGTCCAACAATTAATCTTCATAGACACCCTCTTGGCGGTAGACATTTCGAAAATTACTCTGAAGATCCTTTTTTGGTTGGTAAATTAGCAACGGCTTATGTGAAAGGGGTTCAATCTAAAAATGTCTCAGCTTGTTTAAAACACTTTATTGCCAATGATACTGAGTTCGAAAGGCATACAGTGAGCTCAAATGTTGATGAAAGAACTTTAAGAGAAATTTATTTATTACCTTTTGAAATGGGAGTTAAAGAAGGAAAATCGAAATCAGTAATGTCCGCATATAATAAATTAAATAACATTTATTGTAGTTCTCACAAAGAACTTTTAATTGATATTTTAAAAAATGAATGGGGATTTGATGGATATGTGGTTAGCGATTGGGGAGCTGCATTAGAAACTATTGATAATGCCAATGGAGGCCTTGATCTAGAAATGCCTGGACCTGGAAATACTTGGGGACAAAAATTATTAAGCGCCATATCAGAAGGACTCGTTAAGGAAGAGATTATCGATGACAAAGTAAAAAGAATATTGAAAGTAGGAGAATTTTCAGGAAGATTTGATGCGCCAAAAAACAAGCCTGAAGAAAGCAATATTAGGGAATCTCATAACCAACTTCTAAGAGATGTTGCTTGTGAGGGTATGGTTTTATTGAAAAATGAGAATGTTCTTCCAATGGATGAAAATAAAATAAATAAATTAGCAATAATCGGTCCAAATGCAAAAAATAGCCAAATAATAGGTGGTGGTAGTGCTAGTTTAAAACCGCATTATCAAATTCATCCATATGATGCTTTGGAAAAAAGGTTTTCTAATAATTTTTCAATTTCGTATGCGGAAGGTGCAAAAACAAATAAATTCTTGCCTAAATTAGACGAAGCACTTTTTTTAAACTCTGAAAAAGGTTTTTTAGTTGAATTTTTTGATAAAGAAATTAAAGAAGATAGCTTGATTGCTTCTGAAGTATTAAAAGGAAACAAATTTTGGGTATTTGAAGGTTTTGCAAAAAATATAATAAATAGAGATGAACGCCCTACTGTTATTGTCAGGTTTTCTTGTGATTATAGACCTGATGTATCTGGAGATCATGAGTTTGAGGTTTTTGGAATTGGCCTTAGCAAAATAAAAATTGATGGGAATATTTTAATAGATAATTGGAATGAAACCTCGCCTGGAGAGGCTTTCTTTTCTCTGGCAACTGCAGCAAAAAGAAATTCAATTAATCTTGAAAAAGATAGGAGTTATAAATTTGAAGTTGAATATTTTTTTGAGGGAAGATTTCCTGCAATTCACTTTGGTTGCATGCCACCTGAAAAAGTTAACCTTTTAGAAGAAGCTGTTGAGGTTGCCAAAAATGCTGATGCGGTTATTTTAGTAGTTGGTACCAATTCTGATTGGGAAACTGAAGGAAACGATAGAGCTGACCTAAGTCTTCCCGCAAATCAAGACCAATTGATAGAAAATATTTTAAAAGAAAATGAAAACACTGTTGTTGTTTTAAATTCTGGCTCTCCTGTTTCCATGCCTTGGTTAGATAATAGCAAAGCTATTTTGCAATCATGGTTTGGCGGTCAAGAATATGGAAATTCACTGGTCGATTTAGTCTTTGGAAAAGTAAATCCGTCTGGAAAACTTCCAACAACTTTCCCTGTAAAAATTGAAGATACTCCTGCTTTTGATTACTATCCGGGAAAAAATTCTCAGATGGATTATGAGGAGAAGCTTCTAGTTGGACACCGATGGTATGAAAAGAAAAATATCAAACCCCTTTTTCCTTTTGGATTTGGTTTGTCTTATACTAATTTTTCTTTCTCAAATCTTGAGCTTAATAAAAAAGATGATTTCAACATCGATTGTAAATTTAAATTAAAAAATTTGGGAAAAATGGATGGTAGTGAAGTCGCTCAGTGTTATGTTTCATTTTCTGATGCTGCTAAAGATGAGCCTTTAAAATCTCTTCAATCATTTAAAAAAGTTTTTATTAAAAAAGATAGTGAAGTAGAAGTAAAACTATCTTTAAACAAAAGAAACTTTTCTTACTGGGATGTTGAAAAAAAAGATTGGGTCGTAAAGTCAGGAAAATATACTATTAGTATAGGTTCTTCATCTGAACATATTGAATTAAAAGAAGAAGTTATATTATGAAGTCAACCATTTCATCTGCTGATCATCTAGAGTAATCAAAGAAGCTTTCATGCAACTTTCTGACTCGTAAACAGATCTTGGTCCAACCAACGGAAAAATATTAGGATTTTTATTAATAACATAAGCAAGTGCTAATTCTATTGGTAAACAGCCTAGCTTTTTAGAAAGTTGAAAACATCTTTCCCTTCTTAATAAATTTATTTCATCATGCCAAACTCTTTTTTCTTCTTCTAAAGAGGGATTTGCAACATGAGCGGCTTTTGGATAAAGATCCTTTTCTAAGAAAAATCCCCTAGCCTGACTGGACCAAGGAAAAAGATATATGTCATTTTCAAATAAATAGTTTAAATATTGCTCGTTACAATTTATACAGCCTGGCCAAACTGGTTCATTCATATTAGCTAAACTAAAGTTATTACTCAAAACTTTAAATCCAATTTTTTTATTTTTGTCTGCATAATTGTTTGCATTTCTAAATCTTTCTAAAGTCCAGTTTGAAGCGCCCATCACTGAAATAAGACCTTCTGTAAAAATTTCGTTCAGCGCATCAATGAATTCCTCAACAGGCACATCTAGATTGTCTCTATGCAAGCAATATATGTCTAATGATTCAAGTTTCAGTCTATCTAATGACTCTTCTAATTGTTTTTTTATAAATTGGGGTTCGCAATGAGGTGTATGAGCTCCCTTTCCAAGAACTAATATTTCTTTTGAAATTCCGTTTGTATTGATCCATTCTCCTAAATATTTATCAGATTTTCCATCGTTGTAAATATAGGCAGTATCAAAAATATTTCCACCATTATTGAAAAAATTATCGAACATTGTTGATGCATGCAATTGGGAAGTCTGATTATCACAGCCAAAAACTAATCTTGAACCTTTTTTTGAAATCCCCTCAATCTCCGATTTAACTAATTTCGCTACTGGCTCATATTGAGACGAAAATATTGGAGACTTTTCAACAATATTTTGTGGATATTTGACTCCATTTTCTGAGTACCATTTTTCTAGCCAAAGCATATTGCCCAAAGTATCTTTGTGAGACATTGACGAAGATTCATAATTGCCTTGTAAAATGCATTCTGATGCTTCGTTGATTTCTCTGGTAAAAAGTCCTACTTCGTCTTTGTTAGAAATAATTGTTTTTTTTCCTTCAAAGTTAAGTTCAATGGAATAATTGCCATCTTGAAATTGACCACAATGCCATGGTTCAGGAACTCTAATTTCTACTTTGTCAGATTTAATTATCAAATCATTTTTTAATTCTTTATTTATAGCTGTTTCAATATAAGCTGAAATATTTTCGGAAAATATCAAATTAGCACTTGATTTATTATCCACTCCTGTAGCATCTAAAGATCCTTTCACCTCGATGCTTATAGGATCTAAATATGGTTCGTCACTAAGAGAGCCTGCAATTAGTCTGGCCATAGATAATGGATAACAACCTACATCTAATATTGCTCCTCCAGCTAAGTTAAGATTTCTTAATCTGTGACTTTTGTCTACTGGAGCATCAAATCCAAAAGAACTCAAAATCTTTACATCTGTGTCTTTGAAATATTCTTTGCAAAGCTTTAAGGTCTCAAGCGTTTGAGGATGAGTTCTGTACATAAAGGCTTCCATTAAAAAAATACCATTTTTTTTAGCTTCATTAGTTAAAATCATTGCTTCAGTTGAATTCACTGATAAAGGTTTTTCACATAAAACATGTAATTTTCTTTTTATCGCTTCCATTGAATAAAAGAAATGAGAATCGTGAGGAGTGGCTATATAAACTGCATCAATTTCAGAACTGAGAAATGTTTCTAAGTCAAAATATGGAAGACAATTATGTTTTTTGGCAAAGGAATTAACTTTTTCTTCAGTTCTGCCAAGAACACAACAAAGCTTTGAGTTTTTTGAATATTGAATTGAATGCGCAAAAGCATTAGCAATACTTCCTGCTGCAATTATTCCCCACCTAACCTCTTTCATTGATTTCTCTAATTAATTTTTTATGGAATTTAGAATCTATAGGATAAAAATATACCAATATGAAGCTCAAAACCACTCCTGATAAAGGAATAAAAGTCATTAAGGTTTTTAAATTTTCCAAAGTTTCTTCTGTTTGAATCGTATTAGGAACAAAACCAATGTTAGTTAACAGCACTCCCAAAATAAGAGCGGAAATAGCTATTCCTCCCTTTTGCGCGAAAGTCATGAAACCATACAAAGAAGACTCTGTTCTCACCCCTGTTTTCCATTCACCATATTCAATTGTATCGGGCAACATAGACCAAAATAATACTCCGGTGGCGCCATTACCAATTCCCAAAACTGCTAAAACAATCAAAAGTTCCAATAAATTTTTTATTGGATACAAATAAAAGAACAAAAAACTGAATACTAAGAGAATCATTGAAATTAGCCAGGAATTTCTTTTCCCTATTTTCAGTGCTGAATAAGCCCATACAGGTATGGCAAGAAAAGCCGAAGCACTACTGACCCCTAAAATTAAGCCTTGGTATTCGTGCAAATCTAATGCGTACTTAGTGTAATAAATTAAATTTTTATTAAACATAATTGAAGTTGTAATCAAAGTAAGAGTGGAAGCAAAAACAATCAAGAAAGCATAGTTATTAACAATTGACTTACTTACCTCAGAAAATTTTGGTAATTGAGTGATCTCTAAATTAAAATTTCTCTCTCTAACTGTTTTTACAGTAATTGCTAGGATAAATATCGCTGCAAGTCCTGAACAAACTCCTAAATAAATAAAACCTAAAGATTCTTCTCCGCTTCCAAACCAATTAATGATTGGAAACCCTAATGCAGAAATAGTCAAAGTTCCAAAAGAAGCACCTAACATTCTAGCTGTAGTTAATTTTGTTCTCTCTTCGCTATCGTCGGTAATTCTTGCTGTTAAAGAACTATAAGGAACACTGACAATAGTAAAACAAGTTCTATGAAATAGATTAACCATTATGAGAAAAATAAATAAAAAATTTCCTTCAAAAGGAGGTACCCAAAAAAGCAAAACAAAAGAAAAAGCTAAAGGTATAGATCCAAACAAAATATAAGGTCGATAACTGCCCATTTTGGTTCTAGTTCTCTCTGCGATATAGCCCATATAAGGATCTGTTATTGCATCCCAGCCTATGCCTAAAGCATAAATCCAACCAGCTAATAAAGGAGAAATTCCTACTACATCCGTATAGAAGTAGAGCAAATAAAGCCCTACTCCACTCCAGTAAAGACAAATTGCATAATCTCCAATCCCATAACCGGCCCTTACTTTATTGCTTACTATATTTGTGTCTATCCTTTCCCCCTATTTTGTCTAAATCTATATCATGGATGATACATATTTTCCTATTGCTAAACTGCTTGTTATTCCTGGACTTTCAATCCCTTGAAGATTTATAAAGCCCTCAATTTTATGATCTTTAGGAAATTGAATAGAAAAATCTTGCATTTTTTCCGAAGGTTTTTGAATTTTAGGTCTTATTCCGCAATAATCTGGATGCAACCTTTCCGGCTCCATCCCCGGCCAGTAGTTATGAATTGAGCAAACAAATTTTTCTTTAAGACTTTCATCAAATACATAATCTATTTCATCAACCCAAGAAATATCTGGACCAAATCTGAGTTGGCGTGAAATATCAAATCCAACATGCAAACCTTGCGAAGATTCACTAGGCAAAGGATAAATTAAAGAATCAAAAGGATTTATTCCAGAGTATTTGAAATAATGTCCTTTGGCAAAATAAATTTTATGAGTAAATTCTTTCTTAAGTGCAGAAATATTTGAAGAGACATTTTCAGAACCCAGACCCGCAGAGTTAATTAAAATAGAAGTTTCAATTTCAAATTCACTTCCATCACTACATTTTATTAAGAAAACATTGCCATTTCTTTTTGCACTTAAAAAATTTGTATTGAATGAAACAACTCCATCATGGTGTTGAATATCTCCCTCTAATGAAGTGATTAGTTCAGGAACATCAATGATTCCTGTTTCTGGTGAAAAAAGTGCCCCTGCAATATCTAATTCTGGTTCTTTTTTTTTAATTTCTTCCAGAGAGCATTTTTTGAGACTAACTCCATTTGAGTTACCTTGCAAAAATATCTTTTCCAAATTAGCCAGTTCATTTTTATGAGATGCAACTATAAATTTTCCTGTCTTTTTGTGACTTATTTTTTTTAATTCTGCGTATTCATAGAGCATTCTATTTCCCTCAACACAAAATTTAGTTTTTAAAGACTCTTTTGGATAATACATTCCTGCATGAATTACACCGGAGTTTCTGGACGAAACTCCCTCTCCAGCCCTAGATTCCTGTTCAAGTACGAGAACTTTTTTTCCTTTTTCAGCAGCGAATTTAGCAATAGACAATCCTACTGCTCCTGCACCTATAATTGCGACGTCGAAAATTTTAGTCCTCCTAGAACTTTATTTTGTTTATTATGACAAACTTATATAAAATCGTTTTCTCTTTTTGCCCAGATAGCTCAGTTGGTAGAGCAAAGGACTGAAAATCCTTGTGTCGGTGGTTCGATTCCACCTCTGGGC
>OCZA010000550.1_pt1 | contig 12775 bp, 12 predicted proteins | sample 1539021 | NCBI WGS metagenome assembly OCZA01 (sample SAMEA2619376, study PRJEB22493) | marine metagenome | biome: marine biome (ENVO:00000447); feature: surface water layer (ENVO:00002042); material: "saline water (ENVO:00002010), including plankton (ENVO:xxxxxxxx)" | depth 5 m | reverse complement strand
TCCTTGTTCAGACTTTCCAAACTTTTTGCCATCTACTCTTGTAATTAAAGGACAGGTTAGTGCATAACCTTTATCACTGTCAACTCTTCTAATTAATTCCATCCCAGTAGTAATATTACCCCATTGATCACTTCCACCCATTTGTATGTAGCAATCATAATTTCTTTTTACATGCAAAAAATCATAACCCTGAACTATTTGATATGAAAATTCTGTATAACTCATTCCAGATGCATTTTCAGATGAAATTCTATTTTTTACAGAGTCTTTTGACATCATATAATTAACGGAAATATGCTTACCATAATCACGAATAAATTGTAAAAATGAGATACTTTTCATCCAGTCATGGTTGTTCAAAACCTCGGCGCCATTATCTTTCTTACTATCAAAAATTAAAAACTTCGAAAGTTGTTTTTTAATTTTTTTCTGATTAAAAATTAAAGTTTGTTCATCTAACAAATTTCTCTCAGATGATTTTCCTGACGGGTCTCCAATCATTCCTGTTGCACCACCAATCAATGCGATTGGTTTATGTCCATGTCTTTGAAAATGTGCAAGTAACATGATGGGTACTAAACTTCCGATATGTAATGAGTCAGAAGTTGGATCAAAACCTATATAAGCTGACTTAGATTTTTTGGAAATAAATTCTTCGATCCCAGGTGTGAGATCATGTAACATATTTCTCCATTTTAACTCTAAAATAAATTTACTCATTATTCTGATTTAGATTTTTTTGAACTAAATAGTTTTACTGGTGAGGTTAGCTTGTCCATTTTTTGTTTATCAGATTTTTGTTCTCTTAATTTAATAGATTTTTCATTTTCGCTTTTCAAACTATCAGAAATTATCTGCTTATTTTTCTCTAATTTATTTAAAACATTTTGATAAATGGATAAATACATATCTAGATTTGATGAATAATATCTATTACTTGTAATAAAGTCAGTAGTATCAATTTCATATTTTTTTAATATGTAGGATGTGGGTTTAAATCCATTATTTTCCAAAATTTTTCTGTTTACTCCTTTAGAAACACTTATTAGTGTCATGTCATAAATAATTTCTGACATTGTTTCCATAGGTATAATATTTTTTGGAATAGTCTGTTTCTCGGAACAATTAAAAACAAAGATGAAAACCAATAAAAGTAAAAAATTTTTCATCTATCAAATTCTATTTTCATGCCCATAAATTCGTCAATTAATTTTCCATTTGAAAAAACTAAATTACCATTAACAAAAGTATGTAAAATACGTGATTTAAAACTCTTATTTTCAAACGGAGACCAATTACATTTATAAAGAAGGTTCTCTTTAGTAACTGTCCACGGTTTATTTAAATTGAATATAACCAAATCAGCATAATACCCTTCAGAAATATATCCTCGATTTTTTACATCGAAAAGAATAGAAGGGTTATGACACATTTTTTTTACAATTCTCTCTAATGTTATTTTTTCATCATGATACCCTTCTAGCATAGCAACTAATGAATGTTGTACTAATGGACCACCTGATGGACACTTTTGGTAATTATTTTGTTTTTCATCAAAAGTATGAGGGGCATGATCAGTTGCAATGACGTCAATTAGATTTGTATTTAATGCTTTCCACAACTCATTTTGATCATTTTTTGTTTTTATAGATGGATTCCATTTTATCTTCGATCCAAATTTTATATAATCTTCCTCACTAAAATTTAAATGATGAATACATACTTCAGATGTAATTTTTTTATCTCTTAATGGTATATTTTCAAATAGTGACAATTCTTTAGCTGTTGAAATATGAAAAACGTGTAACCTAGCTCCTGTTTTTTTTGCCAACGATACTGCCATACTTGATGATAAATAACAAGCCTCCTCACTTCTAATTTTATTATGACAAGTAATAGGTATTTCTTCTCCAAAAGCTTCAATATGAAGCTTCAAGTTATTTTTAATAGTAGTTTCGTCCTCACAATGAACTGCAATTGGAATATCTACATTGGAAAAAATATTTTCAAGTGAATTTGGATCATCAACTAACATGTTTCCGGTAGAAGAACCTAGAAAAAGTTTTATTGCAGGCACTTCTTTTTTATTTATTCTCAATATTTCTTCAAGATTGTTATTAGTCCCCCCAAACATAAATGAGTAGTTTGCAATAGAATTTTCTTGTGCAATTTTGAATTTATCAAGAAGTAGCCCAACAGAAGTAGTATTTGGAGTTGTATTTGGCATTTCAAAATAAGAAGTTATACCTCCTGCAACAGCTGCTCTCGATTCTGAAAATATATTTGCTTTATGTGTTAACCCAGGTTCACGAAAATGGACTTGATCATCAATAATACCTGGCATTATATAATTCCCCTCAGCATCAATAACTTTTGTGTTAGGATAATTTATATTGATAGATTTATCAATTTTTGAAATAACCCCATTTTCAATTAGTATATCGGACTCAAATATTTTTTCATCATTGATTAATTTTCCGTTTTTAATTAGGGTTCTTTTCATTCTTATTTTTTAAAAAAACTTCTGATTTTCATCATAATAACCTCAAAAAAAGCCTCACCAATTATTGACCCGTTTAATTTAGATTTTCCAAACTTTCTGTCAGTAAAAATAATTGGAATTTCTTTTAAAATATATTTCTTCAAAAAGAATTTGAATTTCATTTCAATCTGAAAAGAATAGCCATTCGATTTAATCGAATCTAGATTAAGTTGTCTTAATTTTTCAGCCTTATAACAAACAAATCCTGATGTTGGATCTTTTACTGGCATACCCAATATTATTCTGACATATAAAGACGCCATATAGGAAAGGATTATTCTTTCCAGGGGCCAATTAACTACATTAATCCCTGAAATATATCTAGACCCAATACATAAATTATCAGCATTTTGAATAAGTCTTGAAATATCAATGGGGTTATGAGATAAGTCCGCATCCATTGTAATGATATATTTGTATCCTTTTTTTAACGCATACTTAAAGCCAGTAACATAAGCTGACCCCAATCCAAGTTTTGCTTCTCTAATGTTGATAAATAGTTTATTTTCAAATTCTGGAATTAATTTTTTAACAACATGAGAAGTCATATCAGGCGAATTATCATCAATTACTAAAAGATGATAATGATTATTAAGTGAGAAAATTTTTCGAATGATGTTTTCAATATTTTCAAACTCATTATAGGTTGGAATAATTATAATTACATCATTCATTTAATTATTTTTAACAAAAGTAAAATATTAAAATATTGCTAACATAAAATGTTTGAAGAAAATTACTCACAAGATATAATTACACTCTTAATTTTTGGTTCATTTATAATTTTTTTTCTACTCAAAAAATTTGAAAAAAAGAGCATAATTCATGGAGTTTTAATAAAAACAGATATTATTAAACTACCACTTTTTAATTTTTACTACCTCATATTATTAACACTAAATATTTCCATTTTAATATCTGTTGTCAAAAAAGAGGTTTTCAACTTGAACGAAACAGCTATAATTGTTTTGTATTTGTTGCTTTTCATTTTTGGTCAATCACTTGCCCAATTAATTATTGCTTGGACTTTTAATTTTATCAAGTTGATTAACTACTATTTGAAGCAAAAAATTATTTTAGCAAATGGGTTTCTGATATTTATTTTTCTGATTAATATATCCGTAACTTATACTCAAGATTATCAATATGTATTTTTTTTTCTGAGTCTTATTTTTATAACATTTTACATTATATTTTCCTTTTTAAAAATTTTATCAAAACACAAAAAAATTATTAGTAAAAACTTGTTCTATTTTATTTTGTATCTTTGCACACTTGAAATTATACCATTGTTTTTCTTTTACAAGTTCTTAATGGGTGAAATTCAAAGCTAATGAAAGTCAAAACAATACTTGTATCTCAACCAAGACCAAAACTAGAAAACTCTCCTTTTTTTGACTTGCAAAAAAAAAGAAAAGTTAAAATTGATTTTGTTCCTTTTATCCACGTTAAAGGAGCTACTGTAAAAGAAATTAGATTACAAAAAATTGATTTAACAAAGTTTTCAGCAATAATTTTAACCAGTAGATATGCAGTTGATCACTATTTTAGAATTTGTGAAAAAATGCGATTTAAGGTTCCTGATTCCATGAAATATTTTTGTCAGTCTGAGGCAGTTGCATTTTATCTTCAAAAATATGTTGTTTACAGAAAAAGAAAGATTTATGTTGGAAAAAGATCTTTTGCTGATCTTTGTCCAATTATCGGAAAACATAATTCTGAGACATTTCTTCTTCCTACAACAAATAAACTTAAGCCTGAGGTTCCAAATCTGTTAAATTCCCTTGAAATTAATTGGAAACAATCAGTATTTTATAAAACAGTGATAAGTGATTTGTCAGAATTTGCAAATGTAACTTATGATATTCTCGTTTTTTTCAGTCCATCTGGAATTGAATCTCTAATTCATAATTTTCCAGATTTTAAACAAAATAATACAAGAATTGCTGTTTTTGGAGCAATTACAAAAAAAGCTGTTGAAGAAAATGGTTTGAAAGTTGATGTTTTTGCTCCTTCTCCAAAGTTTCCATCAATGTCTATGGCTCTAGACAGCTATATAGCTAAGGTAAATAAAAATAAAAGGTAATCTACTTCTTTCTCTCTCTTGGGCCTCCTAAAAGTACTTGCTCACTGGCATAATCTGAGAAATTTTTAAAATTTTTGATAAAAGCCCTGGAAAGCATGTAAGCCTTTTTGTAATATTTTATATCATTATTCCATGTTTTTCTTGGTGACAAAACATTGTTAGGTACATTTGGACAAGAACGTGGTTGCATTAAATTAAAAACCGAATGAATATGATAATTATTTTTATTAGCTTGATCTAATTCACCACTAAGAGCTGCATTAATCATTGCTCTTGTATATTTCAATTCCATTCTTTTCCCTATTCCATATGGCCCACCCGTCCAACCAGTGTTTACTAACCAGACATTTACTTTTGACTTATTCATTTTTTCTATCAGCATATCAGCATATACAGTTGGATGTAACGGCATAAAGGGAGCACCAAAGCATGCGGAAAAGGATGGGATAGGTTCATCAATACCTTCCTCTGTTCCTGCAAGTTTGGAAGTATAACCAGATATAAAATGGTATGCTGCCTGATTTGGATTTAACTTAGAAATCGGAGGAAGAACTCCAAAAGCATCTGCGGTCAAAAAGAGTATATTTTTAGGGTTATTGCCAACAGATGGTTTCATAATATTTTTTATATGGTTGATCGGGTAACTTACTCTTGAATTTTGAGTAATTTTTTTACTTTTATAATCCACTGAACCATCACTATTTAAAGAAACATTTTCTAAAAGTGCGCCTGGTTTTATAGCATCAAAAATTTCTGGTTCACTTTGGCTTGATAAGTTCAAAACTTTTGCATAACACCCTCCCTCAAAGTTGAATATATTGTCGTCACCATCCCATCCATGCTCATCATCCCCAATTAATTTTTTATTGGAATCAGTAGAAAGTGTCGTTTTTCCAGTCCCAGAAAGACCAAAGAATATTGTTGTTCCAAATGAATTACTAAAGTTTGCGCTGCAGTGCATTGGTAAAATATTTTTCTCCACAGGTAAAATAAAATTTAGAACAGAAAAAATGCCTTTTTTAATTTCGCCAGTATAGCCCGTACCCCCAATGATTATAGTTTTTTTTGAAAAATTAATTATTGAGAAATTTTTATTTAAAATGAAATCTTTTTTTGGATCAGCATGAAAACCTGGAGCAGAAATTACTGTCCAATCAATATCTGATTTTTTTTCATTAGTATTTTTTATAAACATATTATTGCAAAAAATGTCACTCCAAGGGTATTCACAAATTGTTCTAATTTTCAATATATTTTTTTCAGTGGCACATGCCTGACAATCTCTTACATATATTTCTTTATTTGAAATATATGAAATTAACTTGCTATAAATGTTTTGAAAAATTTCCTCTGAAATTGGAGTATTTATATTTCCCCACCAGACCTTATTTTCAGTAATTTTGTCTTTAACTATATACCTATCTTTGGGTGATCTTCCAGTAAACTTTCCAGTATTAACTGCTAAAACATTGTTATCTGTTAAGCGTCCTAAATTGTTTTTAAAACAAATAGAATATAATTTTTTATATGTAAGATTATAGTTGATTTTTTTAGAGCTAATTCCAAAATTAATCAATGAAGTTTCGATTGCATTTAAATGATTTTTTTTTACACTCATTTATTCCAATACTATTTAAGAATAAGCTTTAAAATTAATCTAATTAATTTAATTAAGAGTAATAATTATTTACTAATATTATATATAAATTTCTTTTAAATGCGTAAAGTTTTAATTGTCGGAGCTGGTAAATCTTCTCCATTCCTAATTAAATACTTAGTAGAAAATTCAGTTGCAGAAAATTTATTCATTTTGATTGCTGATGCAAATCTTCAAAACCTAAAAAATATCAATGAAAATGAAAGATGTAAAACAATTCTATTCGATATTAATGATGTGGTTCAAAAGAACAAGTTAATACAGGATTCTGATATTGTAATTTCCTTATTGCCTGTGCATTTGCATATTTCAATTGCAAAAACTTGTTTAGAACTGAAAAGAAATTTATTGACTGCCTCTTATGTTAGTGAGGATATGAAATTACTACATACTGAAGTAAAGAAAAAAGGTCTAATTTTTTTAAATGAAATAGGTCTTGACCCTGGAATTGATCACATGAGTGCAAAAAAAATTATTGATAGAATTCAAGCAGATAATAAAGAAATAATTTCTTTTAAATCTTTCACTGGTGGACTTATAGCTCCCATGAGTGATAATAATTTATGGAATTATAAGTTCACATGGAATCCAAGAAATGTTGTAAAAGCAGGTCAGGGGTCACCTGCAAAATTTATTGAAAAAGGAAAATATAAATATGTTCCATATTACAGGTTATTTGATAATACCGAAAATATTAATGTTGATGAAATTGGTGAGTTTGAAGTGTATCCAAATAGAGATTCATTAAAATACAGAAAACTTTACAACTTAGACGATATTCAGACAATGAAAAGAGGAACAATAAGAAAAGTTGGATTTTCCAAGTCTTGGAACATGCTGATAAAACTGGGCCTAACAGACGACAGCTATAGAATTAGTAATTCTAAAAATATGAGTATTAGGGAATTTACAAATTGTTTTTTGCCGTATGATCCCAATAAATCTGTTGAAAAAAAGATTCAAAATGAACTCAAAATAAAAAGTTTTGGTGAAGAGATGAACAAATTAGAAGCTATTTACCTTTTTGATGATAAAAAGAAAATCATTACCGACAATGGTACTCCTGCTGAAATATTAGAGGAGATTTTGAGAGATGCATGGAAATTAGAAAAAAATGACAGAGATATGATAATTATGTATCATGAATTTAAATACAAACATGCTAACGAAATCAAAAAAACCACTTCAACAATGGTTTGCATTGGAGATAATAAAAAATTTACAGCTATGTCTAAGACAGTAGGTTTACCTTTAGCTATTGCAAGTATTTTAATTTTAAATAAAAAAATAAAAATTAAAGGAATCACAAGACCAATTCATAAGGAGATATATGATCCTGTATTAGAAAAACTTAATCGATTGAATATAAATTTTAAAGAATCTAATTAATGGAAAAAAATAAAGTTAAAATTGATGGTATTGATAAAGAGATAATTAGAATGTTAATTGAAAATGCAAGAAGACCGATTCTTGAAATTGCAAAAAAAATTGGTATTTCTGGTGCAGCTATCCACCAAAGATTAAGAAAATTAGAAAAGAGTGAGTTAATCAATGGTTCATCCATTTCAATTGATCCAAAAATATTAGGTTATAACACCATGGCATATATTGGAATTTTTTTGGATAGAGCTACAAACAATAAAACTGTTGTTTCTGAATTATCTAAGATTAAAGAAGTTATTGAATGTCATTATACAACGGGTGATTGGAGTATTTTGACTAAAATCCTTTGCAAGGATAACCAAGATTTAATGGAAATCCTTACGAAAAAAATACAAGTTATTAATGGGGTTGCAAGAACAGAAACATACATTTCTCTTGAGCAACAAATAAATAGGCAAATATTTATTTGATGAATTTTTTATTGGTGTAATACAAAAAATAGGGCCATGGAATTGAAATGGAAATTGCATAACCTATTGCTGCAACTTCAAGGCTAAAAAAAGAATATAATAATGAATAAATAAAAAAAGAATATACCCCAACGGATAGCATAAATTTTTTAAAAAATCCTAAGTAGCCCTTTAAATCAAATGTTTCTTTTTCTTTTTTACTCATTGTGTTATAACCAGCTAAAAGAATATCAGCATTTTTTTCAGTAACAATATATCCACAACAAATAACAATGGCGGATGTTATAATTATTGCAATAGTGGTCATATAACAAAATTTATGATTTTTCCTGGAACAACTATGACTTTTTTAGGCTTTAGTCCATGTAATTTTTTTATGAAGACTTCATCTGCCAAAATTTCTTTCTCAATCTCCTGCTTAGATAAATTTGTCGGAAGCTCAATCTTATACTTTAGTTTTCCGTTAATTGAAACAGGATATATTTTAGTAGTATCATGTAAATATCTTTCATCATAATCTGGATAATTGGAATTAGTTATTGAATCTGTATTCCCTAATTGCTGCCAAATCTCCTCAGCAATATGAGGGGCAAATGATGAAATAACTATTACTAAAGGTTCCAGAATCTTTTTACTAGTACATTTTTGCTGGGTCAATTCATTAACAGTGATCATCAATGTGGATACAGCTGTATTAAAAGAAAAATTTTCAATATCATTAGCTACTTTTTTTATGCACCTGTTAAGTGTTTTTAAATTGTAGTCATTTGGAACAGATTCATTAACAATAATTTCATTTTCATGAAAATATAATCTCCATAATTTTTTGAGAAAATTATGAACTCCAATTATTCCAGAAGTACTCCATGGCTTGGACTGTTCTAATGGCCCTAAAAACATTTCATACAGTCTCAAGGTATCTGCTCCATAATTATAACATATGTCATCCGGATTAATCACATTATATTTTGATTTAGACATTTTTTCAACTTCTCTATCAACATAAAAAGTTTTATCATATTCAAAATCTGCATCTTTAAAATCAGGATTATTTTTTTTAAGCAGTTCCATGTTCAATTCATTATTTTCATTAACGAAACTAATTTCAATATGAATTGATTGAGTTTTATATTTATCTTTCAAATCACTAGAAACATAGCCGCCACCATCAATCTTTCTGTGAATCAAAGCACTATTTCCTAAAATCATTCCTTGATTAACAAGCTTTTTAAAAGGCTCCTTTGTATTGACCAAGCCTAAATCATAAAGAACTTTATGCCAAAAACGAGAATACAGTAAATGTAAAACAGCGTGCTCGGCTCCTCCAATATATAAATCAACTGGCATCCAATATTTAATAGAACTTTCAGAAGCAAATTGACTTTGATTTTTTGGGTCTAAAAATCTTAAATAATACCAACATGAACCAGCCCATTGAGGCATTGTATTTGTTTCACGCTCAAATGATTTACCATTTATTGTAATGTGCTTCCAGCTTTCATTTCTTGCAAGCGGAGATTTTCCACTTTTTGTAGGCAAATAAGACTCAACCTCTGGAAGAAGAATAGGTAAATCTTGTTCATCTACTGCTATAGATTTATCTTTATTATGTAGAATTGGAATCGGCTCTCCCCAATATCTTTGCCTAGTAAAAATCCAATCTCTCAATTTATAATTTATTTTTCTTTCTCCAAGTTTATTTTTTTCCAAATAATCAATTACAACATCTTTGAATTTTTTGCTATGAATTCCATTAAAACTTTCAGAGTTAATAATATTTCCATGGCCTGAAAAAAAGTCACTTTCTGAATCAATCACTTTAATAACTTCAAGATTGAATTGTTGTGCAAATTCATAATCTCTTTCATCATGAGCTGGGACTGCCATAATTGCACCTGTACCATAGCTGTTTAGTACATAGTCGGAAATCCAGATGGGGATTTTTTTATTTGATATCGGATTAATTGCAAATGCACCTGTAAATACCCCTGTTTTAATTTTCTGATTTTCTTGCCTTTCTAAATCACTTTTACTTTTGGCTATTTTTTGATAATTTTCAATTTCATTTTTTTGATCATCTGTAACAATTTTTTCTACAATTGAATTTTCAGGAGCTAGAACTAAGTAGGTAGCGCCATATATTGTGTCAGGCCTAGTTGTAAAAACATTAACACTTAGCTCAGAGTTAACAGTAAATGATATTTCAGCACCATACGATTTTCCTATCCAATTTCTTTGAGATGATTTTATAGACTCTGGCCAATCTAAATCATCTAAGTCATCAAGTAATCGATCAGCATATTTGGTGATTCTCATTACCCATTGCCTCATTGGTTTTTTTGTGACAGGGAAACCTCCCCTTTCACTTAATCCTCCAATTACCTCCTCATTAGCCAATACTGTTCCAAGCTCCTCACACCAATTGACATCAATTGTGTCAATATATGCCAACCTTTTTGAGTCAATATAATTATCTCTTTTTGAAGAATCAATATGTGAGGGGATGATTAGCTCAGAAACATCTTTTGCTTTTTTTGTTTCTTTATCAAAATAAGAATTATATAATTTAAGAAAAATCCATTGTGTCCATTTATAATAATTACTATCACTCGTTTTAATTTCACGGCTCCAATCATATGATAATCCTAAATTATCTAATTGATCTTTAAACCTATTGATATTTATTTCAGTAGTTTCTTTTGGATGTCTTCCTGTCTTAATTGCATACTGCTCGGCGGGCAAACCAAATGAATCAAATCCCATGGGGTGTAATACATTAAAACCTTTCAATCTTTTATACCTGGAAATAATATCTGATGCTATATAACCTAAAGGATGTCCTACATGTAAACCCGACCCAGATGGGTAAGGGAACATATCTAAAACATAATACTTTGGCAGACTATGATCAACTTCAGAAGAATTAGTTCGATTAGCCTTCCAAAAGTCTTGCCACTTTTTCTCTATTGTCCTAAAATTATAATCCATCAATTAATTTGAGGTGATTCACAAATTTACATTTTATAGTTACAATAGAAAATCTTTTTAGTTAATGATTAGTTCACTACTTTTATTGTACAAAATTTAATAGTCATCAATGCCAAGCATAAAAAATAAAAGATTAATAACATCTTATTTTTCAATTGTGATTATAATGTCAATAGTCTTATTCCTATATTCATTTTTTGGATTATTTCTTATCAGTTCTGATTCGATCATTAATAAATTTAAAGAAGATTTTACCGTATCTATTTATTTGAAAGAAAATGTAAAAAATATTGAAATAAATCAGCTAAAAAATGAACTTTTAATGAGCAATTTTATTGATAAAGTTAATTATATTTCCAAAGAAGAGGCCGTAACTATTATGAAAGAGGAATACGGGGAAGAATTTATCAAATCTCTTGGATTTAATCCTCTTCTAGGGTCGATTGACATTAACTTAAAAAGTAATTACGTAAATAGTAAAAAGCTAGATAGTATTTCTAGATTTATATTGAAAAAGAAATATATCGATGAGATTGTTTATGACAGGGATTTTATTAATATGATAAATAACAATATCAAGAAAATAAGTTTTTGGATAATTCCCTCAATAATATTTTCATTATTAATTACTTTTTTAATTATAAATAGTTCCATTAGGCTTTCAATTTATGCCAAAAGAAATATAATAAAGACGATGCAATTAGTTGGAGCGACTCGATCATTTATTAGGGTTCCATTTATTAAGACGAATTTATTATTAAGTTTGATTTCTTCAACTATTGCAATTATTTCAATTTTAATTTTAATTGATTTTTTTGATTCTAATATCGATTTTTATAATTATGTAGAATTAAAAACTATTTTTTTTCTATTGAGTAGTGTTGTTGTATTGGGTTTTACAATTAGTCTAGTAAGTACTTTTTTTGCCACACAAAATATTCTCAATATTGACACAAAAAAATTAGATATATAACATGAAAAAACAAGAAGAAGAAAAAAAACTACTATTTGGATCAATAAATTATAAAATTATGTTATCTGGAATTTTTTTAATGATTGTAGGATTTTTTCTTATGTCAGGAGGTGGAAGTGACGATCCTAATATTTTCAGTGATGAAATTTTTAATTTCCAAAGGATAAGACTTGCACCAATGCTAATTGTTAGTGGTTATATTATCCAAGTGTATGCTATTTTAAAATCTCCTGAAAAATAGGTATGACAGAAAGTGACGCCTTTTTTTTAGGAATCATACAAGGGTTGACCGAATTTCTTCCAGTATCTTCTAGCGGTCATTTAGAAGTATTTAGAAATATTTTGGATGCAAATATGCTTGGTAAAGAAAATTTATTATTTACTTCTGTCCTTCATTTTGCAACCGCATTGAGTACAATTATTGTCTTTAGAAAAGACATTTTTGATTTAATATTTAATATCAAAAAAAGTAAAAATAGAATTTATATTCTAAAAATTCTTATTGCAATTTTACCTGCGGGTTTTATTGGATTTGTATTTAGTGATCATATTGAGAAATTATTTGTTGGGAATTTAAAGCTAGTAGGAATAATGCTAATTATTACTGGCCTTATGTTACTACTTACAAAAATTGCGAAAAAGAAAAAATCAAAACTTTCATATCTAGATTCCTTAA
>OCZA010000547.1_pt1 | contig 12813 bp, 8 predicted proteins | sample 1539021 | NCBI WGS metagenome assembly OCZA01 (sample SAMEA2619376, study PRJEB22493) | marine metagenome | biome: marine biome (ENVO:00000447); feature: surface water layer (ENVO:00002042); material: "saline water (ENVO:00002010), including plankton (ENVO:xxxxxxxx)" | depth 5 m | reverse complement strand
AATGCGGCGGCTTGATCTTTCTTCACCAAAAAAGTAAAGAATGTTAGCGATTTCGGACTGGGCTAAATTATTAACTAGGTCTGCAGCACTGGGACCACTCCCAGACATTCGCATATCCAGGGGACCGTCTTTTATAAATGAGAAGCCACGACTGGGCTCATCAATTTGCATTGACGAAAGGCCCAAATCAAGCACTATACCGTCAAAACTTGATCCATACTTACCTAAGTTAGAAAACTTATCATTGTGTAATTGAATTCTATTTGCGTAATTGCCGATCCATTCCTTTGCTAAATCAAAAACATGGGGATCTCTATCGATCGAAATAACGTTATCAGCCCCTGCCTCAAGTAATGCTCGCGTATAACCACCCGCACCAAAAGTTCCATCTAACCAGGATCCTGAGACGGGAGAAATCAAATTTATAATAGGCTCAATTAAAACAGGAGTATGCGGTAAGTCAGAAACAGATAACTGCATATCACTCATCTGGTTGACGGTCAGAGGCGTCTAAATAAATCAAAGGATCAAAGTCTTCCGGCAACGACTGCAGCCAAGCATTAGCCTTGTCCTGATCCTCTTGGAAAGTTTCTGGGTTCCATATTTGAAATGTATCACCGGACGCAATAAAGTATGCTTCTGCCTTTATTCCTATTTTTTCTCTTAATTTATGAGGAATGACTAATCTTCCTGTATCATCAACTGATGTTGGAAAACTTTGACCATGAAATAGCCTCTCTAGCATTTTTCGTTGAATGGACCCCCTGGGCAGATCACTAATTTTCTGATCAACTTCATCAATTGCGTCAATCGTGTAGCACTCAAGAAAGTTTTTTCTGCTGTCTCCATAAACAATGACGAGCTCCGGCTGAAGTCCATCCGTCCATGCGGGGTCACACGCTTCAATCACACGCCGAAACAGAGCAGGAATAGAAACCCTACCCTTACTATCAACTTTATTAAGTCCTTCACCTCGAAATCTACGCACCAACTTCAATCACCCAACAAATCTCGTTCCTTGGAACACAAACGAAAAGACGGACCGGGCTACTGCCACTGCCCAATCCGTCGAATTCGTGCCCGACCACTTCAGGCTACGTCGAAGCGCGACATCTGGGGGGAAATGTGTCTGCGCTCCAACTATTTTGATGAAATTGGGGCCTGTATGAAACCTGACTTTCACTTTAGGATCTTAGCGTCCCTTATTAATCCCTAATCATCATGGACCCATTTGTGCACGAGCATTCTAAACATTGCAAGAAAAAAATGGGAATTTATGGGAATTAATTACACTTAGGCATGAAAATTGAAAACTACCTAATTTGTTCCACTACATATAGACAAAAAGTTAGATTATGATCAACATATTGATTTTTATATTTGGAAGAAAATTATAAAAAAGGTCATTATTTTAATGGAAAGCGTAAATTTAAGTAAAAATAATTTGAAATGGAACATTTTTTATATAAAAGACCATCTATTCCCATACAGAAAAGCATCGGTATTTCAAAATATGGAAAGAGATGTCTGTGTTATGAAATTATTCCAGCGTTTTAAAATGTTATTTCATCAGGCCTACAGACAAAATTAGAAACAACTTTTTTCACACCTGCTTTATCAAAGTTAATCTGTAACTTGTCACCTTCTATATTAGCGACCTGACCATATCCGAATTTTTGATGAAAAACCCGTTCACCAATAGCAAAAATTGAGTCAGAATTACCGTTAACAATTATAGTTGTACTTTCAGCTGGCTGAGATAATGACTTTTGTTTTATGTTAGTCTGCAACCTTTTCCATCCGGGGCTGTCATACCCATCAGCTTGGAATGCCTCAGTTTCTAAATCTGAGGAATTTACAGTGAGGTCAGGGGAACTGCCGTAAATTTCTGATGCCATAAGAACTTCAACATGCTTTTCTGGTAACTCGTCTATAAAACGCGATGGCATAGATGATTGCCACTGACCAAAAACACGACGGTTACCAGCAAAAGAAATATAGCATGCTTGCTCAGATCTAGTTATGCCAACATAAGCCAATCTTCTTTCTTCCTCTAAACCAATTACCCCACTTTCGTCCATACTTCTCTGAGAAGGGAAAAGGCCGTCTTCCCAACCAGGTAAAAAAACTATTGGAAACTCAAGACCTTTGGCAGCATGTAGGGTCATTACAGAGACTTTCTGCTCAAACTCTTCACTTTCGTTCTCCATTATGAGGCTAACATGCTCCAAGAACCCTTGTAAATTTTCAAAATCTTCTAATGCTTTTACAAGTTCTTTGAGGTTTTCCAGCCGCCCGGCAGCTTCTGGCGTTTTATCGTTTTGCCACATTTCAGTATAACCGCTTTCATCAAGAATCTGACCTGCCAATTCGACATGATCGATATTTTCCTGTAAAATAAATGAATTCCAGCGATCTAAATTTTTTAAAAATAAATCAAGTTGAATACCAGCTTTACCAGACAAACCGTTTTCGTCTAATAACAAACGAGCACCTCTAGCAAGTGACATTTGATTATCTCTAGCAACCTGCTGAATTTTCTGTTGAGCTTTTTCACCAATCCCTCTTTTTGGAGTGTTAACAATTCGCTCAAAAGCCAAATCATCATTTAAGCTCAGACTTAATCGAAAGTAAGCCATAGCATCTCGTATTTCCATACGCTCATAGAATCTTGGACCACCAATTACCCTATACGGCAAACCTATAGTAAGAAATCTATCCTCAAAAGCACGCATCTGATGACTTGCACGCACTAAAATAGCAACTTCGTCGAGGCCGGCTATTGTGTAATTTCGATTTGACAGTTGGATGGACTCTATCTCTTCGCCAATCCATCGAGCCTCCTCCTCACCATCCCAGTGGCCAATTAACCGAACTTTTTCTCCATCTTCATTTTTTGTCCAAAGATTTTTACCAAGGCGATCTTTATTCCCAGAAATTACTGCGCTAGCTGCTGCTAAAATGTGTGGAGTTGATCTGTAATTTTGCTCCAGCCGTATGATTTTTGCGCCAATGAAATCTTTGTCAAATCTGAGAATATTTCCTACCTCAGCACCACGCCATCCATAAATAGATTGATCGTCATCACCGACACAACATATGTTTTTATGGCTTTGTGCTAACAATCTGAGCCATAAGTACTGGGCAACATTAGTGTCTTGGTATTCGTCAACAAGAATATATTTGAACCACTTTTGATACTTAGAAAGTATCTCAGCATTTTTTTGAAATAGCTCTACAACAAGTAGAATTAAATCACCAAAATCGACAGCATTGAACTCGCGCAACCTCTGCTGGTACTGGGAATATAATTCAGTGCCAATATTATCAAAGGCGTTAGCATGTGAGGCCGGCACCGATTCAGGTAACCACCCTCTATTTTTCCATCCGTCAATTAAACTTGCTAGATGTCTAGCTGGCCAACGTTTTTCATCTACATTGGCAGCTTTTATAAGTTGTTTCAGGAGCCTTAACTGATCATCAGTATCCAATATCGTAAAATTATTCTTTAAGTGGGCTAATTCGGCGTGTCGGCGTAAAAGCTTTACACAAACCGAATGAAACGTTCCAAGCCACGGCATTCCTTCAACGGGTCGACCCAATGTACTTGCAACGCGACTTTTCATTTCTAGAGCTGCCTTGTTTGTAAAAGTCACTGCCAGTATCTCGTTTGGTCGAGCACTTCCAGTATTTAACAAATGCACAATTCTTGCAGTCAAAGCTTTTGTTTTACCTGTTCCTGCACCAGCCAACATCAAAACTGGCCCCTCTAACGCCTCTACAGCAGTTCTTTGGGCTTCATTTAATTCTTGCAAATACGGCTCAGACCTAGCCTTCATTGCACGGACTGAAAGCTTGCTTGAAGATTCAATCATATTTTTTGAGTTCTGGCTCATAGAAACCTTTTAGACATATATTTTAAATTTGAAAAGATATGTTCTTAATTTGTTCTTCTAGATTTCACAATTGTAATTTTAGGCAAAAAATACACTGCCCATGGCAGCCATCAAGAATTAATAAACCATATGGTTTAAAATATATAAAATACTAAATAAATCGATCTAATTTACTGAAAAAAGATTTCAAAATGTATTGACACTTTTTTTCTGTTCTGCAACGCAGCAGGTTAAAGGTGTATTTTGTAGAATTAAGAATTCAAGGATGTTCCAATGCCCGACTTCAATAAAATTCTCATAGCAAACCGCGGCGAGATTGCGATCCGAATTATGCGAGCTGCAAATGAAATGGGTAAAAAAACCGTAGCCGTTTTTGCTGAAGAAGATAAATTGGGACTGCACAGATTCAAAGCCGATGAAGCCTATAGAATTGGCCATGGGTTGGGACCAGTGGCTGCTTACCTTTCAATCGATGAAATTATACGCGTAGCTCGAGATAGCGGAGCAGACGCAATCCATCCAGGCTACGGTTTACTTTCTGAAAACCCCAACTTGGTTGATGCGTGCGAAAGAAACGGAATCGTATTTATCGGGCCACAAGCCGCAACAATGAGAGCATTAGGTGATAAAGCCAGCGCAAGAAGAGTGGCAGTCGAAGCAGACGTGCCAGTAATTCCAGCCACAGAAGTCTTAGGTGATGACATGTCAGTCATCAAGTCTCAAGCAGCTGAAATTGGTTATCCTTTAATGCTAAAAGCTTCATGGGGTGGTGGGGGTCGGGGAATGCGTCCAATTGAACACCCGGATGAGTTGGAAGATAAAGTATTAGAGGGACGAAGGGAAGCGGAGTCAGCCTTTGGGAATGGTGAAGGTTATCTGGAAAAAATGATTATCCGTGCCCGCCACGTAGAAGTACAAATTCTAGGCGATAAGCATGGTGAGATTTATCATCTTTGGGAACGAGATTGCTCAGTACAACGGAGAAACCAAAAGGTGGTTGAGCGGGCGCCCGCACCGTATCTAACACAAAAGCAGCGCGAAACTCTATGTGATTTAGGTAGAAGGATCTGCGCACATGTAAATTATGAATGCGCTGGTACTGTTGAATTCCTAATGGATATGGATACGGAAGAATTTTACTTCATAGAAGTAAACCCAAGAGTACAGGTAGAGCACACGGTGACTGAAGAGGTAACTGGAATAGATATTGTACAAGCTCAAATTCTTATTGCGGAAGGCAAAACGATAAATGAAGCAACTGGTAAAGCTAACCAAAGTGAAGTGACATTAAACGGGCATGCTTTGCAAACAAGAATAACTACTGAAGACCCTCAGAACAACTTCATCCCAGATTATGGCCGTATAACCGCTTTTAGATCTGCTACCGGTATGGGAATTAGGCTTGATGGAGGCACTGCATATGCTGGGGGCGTAATTACGCGATATTATGATTCTTTATTGGTAAAAGTAACAGCATGGGCACCCACACCAGACAAAGCTATCGCGCGAATGGATCGTGCATTGAGGGAATTTAGGATAAGGGGGGTCTCCACAAATATAGCTTTTGTAGAAAATTTGCTGAAACACAACGTATTTTTATCAAATGAATATACCACCAAATTTATTGACACGACCCCAGATCTTTTTGACTTTGACAAACGAAGAGATAGAGGAACTAAAGTTCTTACATATATAGCAGATGTAAGCGTAAATGGTCATCCAGAAACTAAAGACAGGCCCCTACCAAATTTTGATACTCCAACCCCAATTTCTCCTGATCCAGTTGGTGACATGAGCTATGGAACCCGAAATTTACTAGAGCAAAAAGGTCCTGGAGCGGTCGCAGATTGGGTTTTGAAACAAAGACAACTGCTATTAACTGATACAACAATGCGCGATGGTCACCAGTCGTTACTTGCGACAAGAATGCGCTCCGTGGATATGATAAGGGTTGCGCCAGCTTACGCATCAAATTTACCATCACTTTTCTCTATTGAATGCTGGGGCGGGGCAACGTTCGATGTTGCTTACAGGTTTCTACAAGAATGCCCATGGCAGCGTTTAAGAGATATACGAGCTCAAATGCCAAACCTTATGACGCAAATGTTATTACGCGCATCAAATGGTGTTGGCTACACAAATTATCCAGATAATGTTGTGAAAGCATTTGTTACCGAAGCATCAAAAGGTATCGACGTATTTCGTGTTTTCGACAGCCTTAATTGGGTTGAGAACATGCGGATTGCCATGGATGCTGTGTTGGAAAGTGGAAAAATTTGCGAGGGCACAATATGCTATACTGGAGATATTTTAAATCCAGATCGATCTAAGTATAATTTAAAATATTATGTGAACATGGCTAAAGATCTTCAGAAAGCAGGTGCGCATTTTCTTGGACTGAAGGATATGGCGGGTCTATTGAAGCCGGCTGCTGCGCGTCAACTGGTCAAGGCACTTAAAGAAGAAGTAGGATTGCCAATTCATTTTCATACTCACGACACCTCTGGCATTGCAGGCGCTACCATCCTAGCTGCAGCAGACGCTGGCGTAGATGTAGTTGATACCGCGATGGATGCATTTTCGGGTGGAACTTCACAACCTTGTATGGGTTCGATCGTTGAAGCCCTGCATAACTCTGAGCGAGATACTGGAATAAATATCGAGAATTTGCGAGAAATCAGCGATTATTGGGGGCAAGTAAGAGCTCAGTATGCCGCTTTTGAAAGTGGCCTATCGTCACCAGCGTCAGAGGTTTATTTACATGAAATGCCCGGAGGGCAATTTACAAACTTAAAAGCTCAAGCACGATCAATGGGCATGGAAGAAAAATGGCATGATATTGCCGAGACATATGCGGACGTTAACCAAATGTTCGGTGATATCGTAAAGGTGACCCCATCTTCAAAAGTGGTAGGAGACATGGCCCTAATGATGGTTGCTCAAAATCTAAACCGTGAAGATGTCGAAAATCCGAATACAGACGTCGCCTTCCCTGAAAGTGTTGTGGATATGCTCAAAGGAAACCTAGGACAGCCACCTGGGGGCTTTCCAAAGCACATAGTTACAAAAGCCTTGAAAGGTGAAAAACCAAATTTAGATCGGCCAGGTAAAAATCTAGATTTTATAGACCTTGAAAAAACACGGCAAGAGCTTTCTGACAAGCTTGATGGCATGAGAATTGATGACGAAGACTTAAATGGGTACTTAATGTATCCAAAAGTTTTCTTAGACTACATGGAAAGGCATCTTACTTATGGCCCAGTAAGAACTCTACCAACAAAAACTTTTTTCTATGGCATGAACTCAGGCGATGAAATAAGTTTGGAGATCGATCCGGGGAAAACATTAGAAATAAGAATGCAAGCGATCGGTGAGACTGATGAAAATGGTGAAGTCAAAGTTTTCTTCGAACTCAATGGACAGCCAAGAGTGATTAGGGTTCCAAATAGATTAGTAACTTCTGAAACTACATCACGACCAAAAGCGGATCCTGATAATTCTAGCCACATCGGAGCCCCTATGCCTGGTGTGATTTCCACAGTAAGCGTAATTGAAGGGCAGACAGTCAAAAAGGGTGACCTTCTTTTAACAATTGAAGCTATGAAAATGGAAACTGGTATACATGTCGAGCGGGACGCAAAAATTAAGGCTGTTCACGTCAATGCTGCGACGCAAATTGACGCAAAAGATTTAATCGTGGAGTTGGAGTAAACGGTTCTTCCCAAAATGAATACATATTTACAAAGTAATTCATTTTATGCTTGCGGTTACAAACGGATCTTTATAAACAGCGAGATACCCAAGGATGCGGGCGTAGCTCAGGGGTAGAGCGTTACCTTGCCAAGGTAAATGTCGTGAGTTCGAATCTCATCGCCCGCTCCAAAAGATTTAATTACATTATTTGTTATGAATATAGTCTCCAAAGATCGTGATAATTTAAGATTTTGGGAGAAGTTCAAGTTAGCTTTCCCAAATTTTAAAAGTAATAACCGAGGGTTAGGCTTAATTCGCTATCATCTATAAGCGAATAAAATGGTAGATTCTGTTCGTCAGACTTATAGAGTAAATAATTTACGTCTAGGGTCATTCCGTTACGTAGCCGCCTAGAAGCCTCTAAACCAAATAGAGACTGGCTAAATTCATGATCAACGGTGTATAGAACAAGAAGACTGGTGTCGAACTCATCATTTGCTGTTAATCGAATTCCTGAGACAAGCGTACGATCTATTAGAGCCTGAACTCTATCATCATATTGGTACTCAATTATTAGCCCCATATCCCATTGTGTCTCAAAAATTGAATAAACAGTTTTTTCTGTTCCCATAACTGCTGCATTAAAATCCTCCTCACCTTGAGTGCCAGTCAGGCCTTCAAATTTATACAAGATCGAGTCTCCAGTATATTGAAGCTCCAAACCAACTGAGCGCATTTGCTCATAATATGGAAGGATACTACCCATTTCCTCACCACGAATTAATGGTTCTCGAGCGGTTCCATTGAATACACTCACGGCATAGTCAGTATCGCCAATCGAATTACCATACCTTATCGCATGATCGGGAGCTTTAGACCCTCTAGTGTGCGCAAACTGAGCTGGCAAAACTGGCAATCCAAACCCAGGATGAGCATTTTTCTCGTTAAATGTCCTTTCACGAAACGTGGGGATATACCAATATTGGAAATCTCCAGAACCTAAATAGGTTTCAAAAGAAATGGATGGTGCACCAAGTCTATTTTCTGAGGAAATACCTGCCGCCATATCGTGCTGATTAATCAAATCAACAAGGTTTTTACTTTCGGCGACCCCCCAAAAAGTATGTCGATAGCCTAAATAAGCGTCTATTTCTCCAAAAGTCTTCGAAAGAAAAAATTGACGTGGCTCTACTATGTCCATGCCACTATCGTTTAGACTTTTTCTAAATATAAATTCATACACTAGCTGAAAGTGAGATAACTCTTCATATCCCATAACTTTTGCTTCTGCTGTAATATTTGTATCAAAACTCTCATCTAAAGACTTGGGAAAATAAGATCCAGTAATCTCCAGTGAACCACTTGTCTCAGCGTTAACTTGTATCGCCAGTAGCAGCCACAAACATAATGTTTTTGTTAACGAACTCATCAACGAACTTTTTTAAGTGATTTCTTATTAAAGTCTTTTGCAGTCAAACCAGTTTGAAATTTCCAATCATCGAATTCCAATACCGTCCTCTTCCCAGTCTGATGATTTTCCATCTCGAAGACATCGGCTCGCCAAAATTTATCATTATATTGAGAGTAACCCTTATATTCTAAAGTTTTGAGCAAGCTTTCTTTTCTGTCATAAAACTCAATTTTGTGAGACCTATATTCTTTTGTATCTATCCAAACAATTTGCTTCGAATAGCCACTCTTACGATCTACAGGATCATACTCAACTACAAAACAATCTAACCCGTTATATGCCTCATTACGCAAGTACGTATAAGTATATTTTTCAAGTTCCTGGCTCGAGATATCTTCATATGCAAACTCGCTCCCCATGAAAGGTCCCGCTTGGTTCGATGAAGCGATGCGCTTTACACGCTTCAAGGCAGGTAAATATAACCATTGGTCATCTGATCCTGCTTTTTTGGTGTGCGATAAAAAGGCTGTTCCCTTTACGTCGGCAGGAGTATCAAAAATAACAAGAGATAGGTCGCCCTGGTCTGTTCCCTCCAATGTTTTATTTCTGATCTTCCGCGATGTCGTATTTCCGTATTGGTCATAAAGGGTCATAGTCATCGTAGAAATAGTATCACCAAATCCAATATCTCTGTTATCCGCTTCTGCTGCGATTTCTAACCCTCTTACATCAGACGCATTAAGATCTGTGGCTAAAATAATAGGAAATGTTAAGGCGCATAGTATTTGTATAAATTTCATTAGATAATCCTATATATTAGTTAAGCAGCTACAATATTTGACTGAGGTTCCTGTTTACTCATTTTTCTATCCAATAGTATCAGTAAAGAAGGTAAAATGGTTAAATCAGCTATTAATGCCATAAATAGAGAAATAGCAGTCAAACTAGCCATAGCACTGTTTAAACCAAAACTTGACTGAGCTAAGATAGCAAACCCCGCAACTAGTATAACGGTGGTTACTAGCAAAGCTGTTCCTACCCCGCCGAAAGCCGAAACAACCGCTTTCTCAGGAGATAAGTTGTCGTTTTTCCGAGCAAGCTGGTATTTTGTTAAAAAATGCACGCTATCATCGACAATAACGCCTAAAGCCATTCCAGTCACCACGGCGACCGCCATATTAACCTGACCAACAAACATACCCCACACCCCAAATGCTAGAGCGGCAGGAAGTATATTTGGTACCAAACTTAGTAATCCAAGCCTGACGTCTCTAAGTGCAATGAGAATTATTCCAGAAATAATAAGTACAGCATAAAGCGTGCCCCAGAGCATACCCTGGATATTCCTTTCTGCGATATACGAAAACATAACTGTTGGCCCTGCCGCAACGGCATCCATGCCTAACTCCTCAGTTAAAAAAGTTTCTGCCTCTTTAATCCATGCCTTGATTTCGTTTGTAGTTAGATCTTCAATCGTAACGATAACTTGAGTAGACGACTTATCAATATCGATTTGATTATTTAAATCTAAGCCAAAAGGCAACGACAACTCATACAAAAGAAGGTATTGAGCTGCAAGCTCTCGACTTTCTGGAACTTTGTAAAAATTTGTATCGCCACCGTTTAAGTCACGATTAAGACGCTTAAATACATCTGTAATACTTTGCACATTAGTAACCACATCCTGGTTTCTTGACCACTGAGAAAAAGCCTCCAGTTTCGTTAAAAAGTCAGGATCACTGATGCCATTTGGTTTTTTCGACTGCATATCAAATTGAATTTGATTCAAACCAGTTAGGTTTTTACTTATCCAATCTGTATCAGACCGAAAGGTAATATCTTCATCAAAATATTTCAGAAAATCATCATTAATTTCGTTTCGAGTGATCGCAGAAGTAATTAGCACCGATGCAACGACCGACAAGGCAAGAACTGCCTTGTATTTTGAAGCAATAAACTTTCCCAGATTTTCCATATGTTTATTCAAAAAACCCAGAGTTTCTCTAGGCTTCACAGTTACCAAACTCATGAGAATTGGAAGCAACACAATCGAAAACAACCAAGCAGCCATTACGCCAGCAGCGGTAATATTTCCCAGATCATGGAAAGGAGGTGAGTCCGAAAAGTTCAAAGATAAAAAACCGACAGCTGTGGTGATGGAAGTCAGGAATATCGGCTTTCCATTTACGCTTAAACTATAAATTATTGCCTGTCGCTGGCTAAGACCGGCCCTCATGCGATTAAACATTGTGACCAAAAAATGTATCGAGTCAGCGACTGCAAGTGTGGTTATGATGGTCGGGGCACTTGCAGAGGGTGGCGTTAATCCAACACCAATCCACCCACCGAAACCCATTGCGAATGTAATACTGGGAATAATAATTAGAATTACCATCGCAGTAGCATAGACCGATCTTATTAGTAAAAATGTAACTATGAGAATAACCAAATACATGGCTGGCATCAAAGTTGTCATGTCACTTTCAGAAGCCTCAAAAAAAGCGTTGTTAAACATGGCTATGCCACCAAGTCTAATATTTACATCATGTTTTTTTAAAATTTCAGCTTTGATGTTTCTTGCGGCTTCTACGACCTCCACAACCTCTGTTGGGTTCTCACCAGGCAACTGGACTGTAACAGTGACAGCAGTAGATTTATGGTCTGGATCGTGCAAGCGACCAATAATTGAGGGCTCGGTGGTAACGATGTTTTTGACATTATCTAATTCTGATTGCTCCAACTCATCGGCGTAGGAGTACAAATCCTCAACAATTAAATCATCATCCTCAACCTCAGTGTGCTGATAGTTTGATATACTATCAACTCTAAGAGAATATGGAATTTGCCATGCTAGCTCTGTTAACTCTTCGACGGCCGTAAGGATCTGCAAAGAACTTGCATCACTTCCGGCCTTGGGTTCAAATGCAAACTGTACATTATCGATTTTTGTATAAGTCTTTTGCAGTCTTTCGAAAGCATCCAGTTGAGGGTTGGTTTCGCCAAAAAATGCTCGGTAGTCATTATCAAAATACAGGTTTTTGGCGCCAAATGACATGCCAATTGTGATGATCAATAAAAAGAAAACAGCAATGAGACGATTACTAAGCAGCGTTTCTCCATAAGACGACTTAAATAAATTCATAATTACTCCAAAATCAGATTGTTGGCCTTTTACAAAGCTAGTGTTCACATGATAACTCAGGCAATAAACGGCAATTCAGTAAAATTAAGCCAGATTAATTTTTAACCGACTGAGAATAAAAATTAATTACAACTTTTAATTAATAGGCACTATAAAAACTGTCTTATATTTAACCTACCTTTACTCAAAAAACTGACTCGCAGTCAGGATTTAGGTTGCTAGACTAATCTTTTCAAGAAAAACTCTCCATAACCTTGCGTAAGGCTAGTGAAAAATTTTCTGCAAATCACAGCTATTACGCTAAACATAATAATTGCATAAAAAATTTTCAGCTTACCAAAAGTTCGGTCTTTTCCTAATGGCTTAAAAGAAGCCATGTTCGCAGTTTTACATAAAAGAAAGGATAAATTTGTTAGAGTTGAAACTAGAGAAACAACAATAAAATTGTGATTTCCGACAAGCATATTATTCAAATCACCACATTGTATAATTTATGACTATGATTTAAATAACTTTTTTTGATCTGGCATAGGCCTTGCTAACGTACATGTTATATATACGGAGATTAAAATGCTTTCTGAAAAACAAATACTACGTAAATTCGATATGAGTTCCACGGCAAACAAGAGGTCTGATAAAGCAAACTTGGCAAATGCTGAAGCTGCTAGGCT
>OCZA010000540.1_pt1 | contig 12934 bp, 9 predicted proteins | sample 1539021 | NCBI WGS metagenome assembly OCZA01 (sample SAMEA2619376, study PRJEB22493) | marine metagenome | biome: marine biome (ENVO:00000447); feature: surface water layer (ENVO:00002042); material: "saline water (ENVO:00002010), including plankton (ENVO:xxxxxxxx)" | depth 5 m | reverse complement strand
GGATATCAGAAGATACTAAGTCAGTACTTAAAACTATCGGACATAAAATTTCACCAAGAACTAGAATAATGGGATCAACTCAGAGTATTCAGAAAGGTCCCAACAATTTTTTATTTGGTAAATCAGATCCAAGGAGACAAGGTGCTGGAGAGGCGGTGCAAAAATAGTATGTTCGCAGATATTAATAATACTGAAGGATCGATAAAATTTTTTAGAACCATAATAACGACTGTTTTTATGGTATTTTTGGGTTCATGTGGAGATCGGACTTTAGAAATAGATAGTATGGAAAATAGCTATAGCCAATTATCGGAGCTGACAATTAAAGCACCGGCGGCCAAGAGAGAAAGAGAAATTATCACTCATCACGGTCGAGAGGTTGACGATTATTATTTCTGGTTGAAAGATCAAAGCTATCCCATTATTGATGATACGGAAGTTCTTGATTATTTAGAGCAAGAAAATAACTACTTCAAAACATTCTTAGATTCTAATCAAAACCTAGTTGATACTTTATTTGAAGAATTTAAGAGTAGAGTGGACAAAGAGGAAAAATCACTTCCCTATACAAAAAATGGCTATGAGTACTGGTGGTATTTTGAGGCAGACAGCGATTATCAGACTCATGTCAGAAAAGAGATTGGTTCTGATGAAATACAAATTATTCTTAATGAAACAGAATTGTCAAAAAGTTACGATTATTTTGTACTCGGTGATTGGGAAATAAGTCCTGATAATACTCTTCTCGCATATACGATAGACACGTCTGGAGATGAGAGATATCAGTTAAAAATCCTTGATCTTGAAACAATGCAACATAAAAATGATGTTTTAAATGATGTGGAAGGGAGCATTGTTTTTGGCGGCAACAGTCGAGAGATAATCTATCTTCTTCTTGAGCCAGATAGATGGCATGCGAAAGAGTTGAAGGTTCATTTAATTGGTGAAGATCAAGCATCAGATGAAACTATTTATTTAGAAAAAGATGACGGTTTTTTTATTGATTTTAGTCTTACAAGCGATGAAAAATATTTAGTTGTTAGTAGTTCGCGTAGTGAGGTCACTGAAAGCTATATAGTCCCGAGAAATGATATTTTTTCGAGGCTTACACAAGTGGTGAGCAGAGATCAGGGATTCGATATTCGGCTAGATCATGCGGGTGATAGATTTTACTTATTAGCAAATGACATACATAAAAATTTTAGGCTTGTATCAGTCTTAGATAACAATCTCTCTTACGATAACTGGGAAGTAATTCTGGAAGGTACCGATGATCGATATTTTCTAGACATAAAAACATTTGAGAAGTTTTTAATTTTAAAATGTCGTGACAAGGGTTTAGATACATTATTGATTGGTAATTATGCTGACTCTTTTGAGGGGATAGAATTTCCAGAGTCACCTGCAACAATTAATCTTTCATACAATCCCGAATTTGATCAATCTTTTGTTCGCTTAAATTTCCAATCGATGATAACGCCGCGAACCACCTTTGACTATCAGTTTAAAGATGGGCGGTTTGTGACAAGAAAAATTCAGAACATTCCTTCAGGCTATGATAGTTCTTTGTACAAAACCGAAAGAATAATGATCAAGGCGCGAGATGGAGTGGAAATACCTGTCTCTTTAGTTTACAAAAATGGAATGGAAAGAGATGGTAGCTCTCCAATGATGCTTTATGGCTATGGAGCCTATGGTTCAACAATATCTCCGACCTTTTCAACGATGAGGCTAAGTTTTCTTGATAGAGGATTCATTTATGCAATCGCTCATGTTCGGGGTGGTGCCATGCTTGGTTATCAGTGGTACCTAGATGGAAAACTAGAAAAAAGAGAAAATACGTTTAATGACTTTGTAGATGTAGGTCGAGAGCTTATTGAGTTAGGCTATTCTGATAAAGGTAATATATCAATTTCTGGAAGAAGTGCTGGAGGAGAATTGATGGGTGCTGCGGTAGTTCAGGCTCCAGAACTTTGGCGGTCTGTGATTTTGGGAGTACCTTTTGTAGATGTCTTAAACACAATGTTGGACGAGGATCTGCCTTTAACACCCCCAGAATGGGAGGAATGGGGAAACCCAATTAAAAATGTAGAGGCTTTTGATTTAATAAGAAAATACTCGCCATATGATAACATTAAAGCGGAATCTTATCCTCCGATGCTAGTTACAGGGGGATTAAATGATCCAAGAGTGACTTATTGGGAGCCAGCTAAATGGACTGCCAAAATGAGACATTTAAAAATTGATACTAACCTTTTAGTTATGCGAATTAACATGGGAGCTGGTCACTTTGCTAATAGTGGGCGGTATGGAAGGTTAAGAGATTATGCTGAAGAATATTCTTTCGTATTAAGAGCGCACGAAATAGAAAAATAAAAAAGGAGCGTGCAAATGGGGTCGCAAAATAATAAAAATAACTACCGCACAATAGTTCTAATTCTTCTTACACTGGTCTATAGCTTTAATTTTATTGATCGCCAAATTGTTGGGATTCTTGCACCCTTCATACAAAAAGATTTAGGTTTAACCAATACTCAATTAGGTCTCCTGACTGGTTTTTATTTTGCTCTTTTTTATACTGTCGTCGCAATACCAATTGCTTGGCTTGCTGATAGATACAGCCGGGTTAATATAGTCTCTATTGCTCTAGCAACTTGGAGTGGTTTTACTGCACTTTTTGGCTTAGCCGGGAACTACTTGCAAATAAGTTTGGCCAGAATGGGAGTCGGTATTGGCGAGGCGGGAGGAAGTCCGCCATCTCACTCTATTATTTCAGATTTATATTCTAAAGAGGAGCGCGCAAGTGCTCTCGGTGTATATTCAATGGGAATCCCATTTGGAGTAATGGCGGCCTACCTTGTGACGGCTTCTTTAATTGGATCTTCGACTGAAGCAGTTGATTGGCGACGGATTTTTGTGGTGTTGGGATTGTCTGGGATAGCACTAGCGATATTGGTTCGTGTCATTATAAGAGAACCGAAAAGAGGCAATATGGAGCTAAAGCCGGCGACTAATTTAAGACAGCCACCGTTTAAGGAGTCGTTAATTACACTGCTAAGCATACCTTCATGGTGGGCGATGTGTTTTGGCATTGCATTCGGCTCCTTTGTTGCATATGCATTTTCTGCTTTTCAAACGAAGTACTTGATTCTGTTAGATCCGAGTTATGATTTTAAATTATTGCTTATTGTTTTGGGTATTCTGAATGGGACAACTTATGCCGGGGGAACGTTCTTTGGAGCACGCATTGCGGACAAGTGGGGGGCTCAAAACATCAAAGCATACGGATGGTTACCAGCACTAGCTGTGTTAATCACTTTACCTCTTGGATTAATGTGTTTTTGGGTACCTACAGTAGATTTGCATTTAATTTCAGTAACTTTTTTATTATTTTTTTCGGGTATATACTTTGGGCCTTGTTTCGCAATTGCGCAAACATTAGCTCCTATAAATCAGCGTGCCATGTCAACTGCTTTGTTTTTCTTTATCTTAAATATGATTGCTCTTGGTGGTGGTCCGACTTTTGCAGGTTGGCTCATTGACTTCTTCAAAGCAGGCTCTAGTGAGTTGGTTGCAACGCGATATGCCATGTCTGCAGTTTATCTCGGTCTTATTCCGTCTATTATCAGCTTTGTAATAGTTGCCAAAATATTACCTAGAGATTGGAAGAATGCAGAGTTGAGAAATATTGAATTAGCTGCAAATAATTAGCTTGCTTAGAAGGAAACTGATTAACTAATTTACCTCGTACTAAAGTCATAAATCTTTCATGGAGATGATATGAAACAAAAGCTATATACAAACATCCTACTTCTCGCTTTTATTTTTGTAAATCCACTTTGTTATTCGGACCAAGATCATGATGCCGACGTTATGAATGAATCTGCGTCAGAAAAGGCAAAAGTCTTCATCGTTGAACCTATTGATAATCAGATTTTTACTATTGAACAGGCGAAAAAAATTAATGTTGTCTTTGGATCAAAAAATATTTTAATAAAACCTGCAGGCGAACTTGTTCCAAATTCAGGACATCATCATCTTCTAATTAACGTTGGTCTTTTGCCTGATTTATCGATGCCTATCCCTGCGAGTGATCAGTTCATTCACTTTGGAAAAGGTCAAGAGAGTACGGTTATTGATCTTCCAAAAGGCAGGCACAAGTTACAGTTGATTCTCGGTAATCATGTGCACGTACCACATAAGCCACCAGTTATGTCAGATCCTATTTATGTCGAAGTAAAATAATCACATTCGGGATATAATTTGAAAGGTGATAAACATAAATTATAAAGCTGTATTATTCTCGATTTCGATTGCTCTCGTATTAGGTTATTTTACGTTAAAATCTAGCCAAAGCTTGCCAGATTTTTCGGTCTACACCAATGTGAAAGAGAAAAAGGAAGCATTTTTCTCTTTCATGTTGCCTCTTGTTATTAAAAAAAATCTTGATATTCGGAGCGAGCGTCAATTCCTTTTGTCAATCAGAGACAAGTCAAAGATAGAATTTTCCTCCAGCGAAATAAGTAAAGTTAAAAAGCTCGGTAGCAAATATAGGTTACCCGAGCTTGATATCGAGATGGATGGATTAGTGCAATTACTAAATAGAGTGGATGAAATACCAGTATCAATGGTTTTAGCGCAAGCAGCAATAGAGTCGGCATGGGGTACCTCGAGGTTTGCACGTGATGCCAATAATCTATTCGGACAATGGTGTTATAAAAAAGGTTGTGGACTGGTTCCGCTGAGAAGAAATCCTGGAAGCAAACATGAAGTTAAAAAGTTCGATTCAGTTGAAGATGCGATAGAAGAGTATTTGCATAACTTAAATACTAACAATGCTTATAATTATTTGAGAGAAGTTAGAAAAAATTTAAGACAAGATAATCAAGTTTTGTCTGGTAATAAGCTTGCAGAGGGCTTATTAAATTACTCAGAAATGAGAGAAAAGTATATTGAAGAAGTTAGAGCTGTTATTAGGATTAATAAATTAAGTAAACACGACACATACTAAAATTATGATTATGTGGCTTAGAAGAAAAATATTACTAGTATTTTTGTGTCTTTTTGTATTATTTGTAACATCCGTTTTTGCAGACACCGAGTCCAAAATTTATCCTAAATTTACCCTTGAATCGGGTGTTACCTATCTTGGTTTGTTCGATGTAAAAACTAATACGGAAGCATTCTTGGGTGTACCTTTTGCGGAGCCTCCTATCGGTGATCTTCGTTGGTTGCCACCGAAATCTACCCAGTATACTGAAGGGATTAAATCAGCAAAGAATTTTGCGCCGGCTTGCTTTCAAGGGACACATATTACTGATTGGTACAAGGATGTAGCAGAAGGCTTTGGTGGGAATCCAGACGAAATATTAGCACCCGACGTCAGTGAGGATTGTCTTTATCTGAATATTTGGCGTCCAGCTAAATTAAAGGATCGAGAAAAAATTCCAGTGATTATTTATATTCATGGAGGAAGCAATAAAGGTGGATGGTCTTATGAACCAAATTATATTGGTCGGGAATTGGCAAAACACGGCATTGTAGTAGTTACGATTGCATATCGTCTTGGCGTTTTTGGTTATTTTTCCCATCCGAATTTGACTCATTCAAATTTTGGACTCCTTGATCAAATACAGGCGATAAAATGGATTAATGATAATGCTGACAGATTAAATATTGATAAGTCACGGATCGTAGTTATGGGAGAATCTGCAGGCGCAAACTCGATTGACTTTCTAGTCTCTTCACCATTATCTAAAAATTTGTTTACAAGAATTATCCATCAAAGTGGAGGTTCTTCTATCACTGGAAGAGCAAAAAGATCGGAGCATTTATTGCTGGGCGAGAGACTCGGAACAAAAGTGTCCGAAGGATCCGAGATTGACCCAATAGAAAAGCTAAAAAACTTGCCAGCTAAAGAGATTTTGACTATCTCCTCCGCTATTTATGATGGGCATATTTTTGAACCTGTTGTGGATATGCAAAGTGTAATTGAACCAATAAGAGAAACTATTATTAAGAATGAACTGGGAAGGATCGATGTTTTAATTGGATCAAATAATGACGAGTGGCTTATGTACATGGATGGCAAGCAAGATATCGATGATTGGTTGAATCAAGAGGCAAAATTTAAAAATCATAAAGCTATAAAGGAAATTCTGGCAACTGAACAAACCGACATAAGAAAAATAGATCTTTCTCGAACTGCAAAATATTATGTATGCCCGTCTTTAGAGTTGGCCGATGAATTATCAGATCAAGGAGGTAATGCCTGGTTTTACAATTTTACTCGCCAGCGAGCTGGTGAGTTAGGATCAAAAATGGGCGCGTACCATGGTGCCGAGCTACCATATGTTTTCAATACCCATGATTCATGGCTTCCGACAAAAGAAATGGATGTTGCTTTGACAGATGAAATCCAAAAATATTGGATTAATTTCGTTAAATATGGCGATCCTAATGGAGAGAATCTGGTGTTATGGCCAAGATTCACTAAGAAAACTAGGAGCGTTCTTTATATTGGCGATAGGTACTCAACAGGATCACACTACAGCGAGCCGCTATGTGAATTTTTTTAGAATCTATTAATTCATAGATTAGAAAGTAGGTCGATATATGCTTCGATTGAAAATGGTCGGCCTAAGAATTCTTCAATAAATTCATCTGCTGGTTTTGAGCCTGCTACCTCTAAAATTTTTCTTCTATAATCACTCGCCACCGCAACATTATTAAGTCCCTCATCTTTAAATCTCTCAAATAGATCAGTCGCAATAGCCAAGGACCACTGATAAATATAATAGTTGGAGGAGTATCCATTTAGATGGCCGAAGTTGTTGTAAAAGTAGGTTCCATCAACGTATGGATATGGTGAGTACTCTTTTTGTAAATCTTTTAACATTTCGATTAAGTTAATTTCTTCTGGACTTTTGGAGTAAAAAGAAAGGGATACATTTGAATAAAAGAGTTGTTGTGCGGTGCCCATGGCCTTTGTAAAATTTCTTGCTGCATTCATCTTATTTATCAATCTATCAGGAATGGGTTCTCCAGCATCATTGGTAGCAAACTTCTGAAGTGTTGATTTGTCCCATATCCATTCCTCTAACATTTGAGATGGAGCTTCTACAAAGTCTCTCTCCATTGACATACCAGTAAGATCAAGCCAGTCCTGAGTTCCAGAGAACATATTATGTAAAAGATGTCCAAACTCGTGAAGATAAGTTTCGACCTGATTATGCTCCATGTAGTCTTTTGGGAAATTCGTTGCAAGTCCCGACAATGGGAGTTGATCGGAATTTTTTAATCCAGATCGAAGAGTCCAGTGAGCGGCATGTTTATATTTATCCTCCCTTGGATGCATATCAAGATAAAAGCGACCAATGGGACTTCCATTTTCTTGAATTTCCCAAGCTGAAACATCTTCATGCCAAGTATCTGTTTTCCAGCTGACAATACTTACGCCAAAAAGCGATTCTGTTAAATCAAATATGCCCGATTGGACTTTATCAAAGTGAAAATATCTTCGAACTTCTTTAGCATCTAGGGCATAGGATTCTTGCCTGACTAAGTTTGAAAGATAACTACTTTGCCAGGCTTGTATCTCAGTTGCTTCAGGATTTATTTTTTTCTGCCTCTCCAAAAGTACTGCTAAGTCATTTTTTGATGCATTTTTCACTGCCACACCCAATTCGTTTAAAAACTTGGCAGCTCTACTTGGCGATTGCATCATTAATCCGTCCATCGCTAATGCTGCATAGTTTTCATACCCGAGAACACTCGCTAGTTCATGCCTTTTAGTGATAAGTTTCATTAAATTATCTGAATTTGAGGGCGATCCTATTGATTTAGAAGCGACATAGAGTCTTCTTCTGAGTTCGTCATTATGAGCATATTGCATGATAGGAAAGTAATCAGTGTAATCTGTACTGATTTTGATTTTTCCATTCTTGTCAGCTTCGCGTGATGCAATGAAATCAGTGGGTAGCCCATCAAGCGCCTCTAAAGTTGTTTCGATGTATCGAGTATCCTCTCGAATTGTTTGATCAAAGTTGCTCCCTATTTCTGTTATTCGTTCGTTTAAATTCTTAATTTTTGCCCTAATTTCCTCACTTTTATCAACACCACTTTTTCTAAAATCTCGAAGTTTTCTTTTGACCATAAGTTTTTCAGGATCGTTTAAACTTTTGGTTTCTATTAATGCTACACGATCAAAAAATTTTCTAGAGAGGCTTATCTCAGTTGCAAAGCTAGAGTAGTTTTGCACACAAATGGTGGCGGCATTTCTAATTTCTGGATCAGGATGAACTGATTTCATATACCAAACATGTTGAATTCTTTGTAGAGATTTTCCCATTTCATCATAAGGTTGGAAAACAGATTGAAGTGTTGGTTCGTCATTGCTATTTTCAAGTCTTGTAAGGATTTCTCTCGATTCTTCAATCACGTTTTCACACATCGAAGTGAGAGAGTCTGGCGCGATATTATAGTCCCACCCATCGAGCGCATTCGAAACCTTTATTATTTCTTCGGGTATTTTTGGGTCAGTATGCTCTTTATTTTGGCAAGAGCTTAACAAAGTAGCATAGAACAGAAGACTTAAGATCTGAGTGTAACGCAATAACTTTTTCATTAATTAATACCATTTTTCATTGATGATTTCATATTAAATAGAGTCAATGATGATTATCTAAGACTTTTGAAATATTTAATATCCTAAGATTATTCATTTCACTTTTTGCGAGTAGAAATTTTATTAATATATGATAAGTGTCCAAATCAAAATCAAAATCTTGTAAAGAATTAATTTTCTCTGAGGGAATTTTCAGAATTGGGCAAGAGCTTCCCGACAATCCAAAATTATAAAAATCCTCCTCATTTTTAATTTGTCCTATATATTTCCAATCACTAATTAAATGATAAGCATTTTCGATATTTGAATCTGTAGATTTTTCTTCGATAAGAATAGGACCTGCATATGGCCAAATATGTCTCTGATATTTTCTTACAGCTGAACCTACTCGCAAATTGTAATCTGAAGCACTTTCCTGATTAACGCAAGCACCGAAACATTTGTTCAGCTGGGTTCTAAAACATGCTTTATTTCTACTTTTTTCCAAGCAGGATAATTGATGGCAAAGTGAATATTCATCTACAAGTTTAGTTATCTGTTTTTTTGCTTGAGTAAGAGACCGGAATAATCCATACCTATCAAGAAGCAGTTCGTCATTAATCTGAACTTTTTCAATGTCTATCTCTTTATACCCATGTTCATTAGTTTTCGTTTTGATTTGATACAGATGTTTTGTTTTTTTTAATCGTCTGTTATAAATCGGATTGAGACTTTTAATCTCCTTGCTCTCTAAAAGTTGTGCACTAAAGTCTGATATTGTTTCTTTAAAATCGATATGAGAAATTTTTAGATTTAATTTAAAATCTTTCGAGTTCTTATGATCCGAGTAAAAATGAGACATTACTCGGTTATTGATGTTAACGCTCTTACCTATATAAAGTAAGTTCCGGTCCTTATCATAAAAATAGTACACACCAGGTTTTTGGGGGAGCTTATCAATCTCTGATACTGCTATGTTTGGAGGTATTGAGGGCCTTTTAAATTGAGAGGCGCAGGCGCTCGATATAGCATCAACATCAAATATTTGAGAAGTACGAATGAAAAATTCAGCAATCATTTCAGCATCATCGAGTGCTCTGTGACGGTTTGCTATAGGAAGATCAAATCTTTTTATTATTGCGCTAAGTCCATGACTTTTAAATTGAGGATATAAATATCGGCTGAGTTTTACTGAGCATAGTGTTTTTGAATTAACCTTCAATCCAAGACGTGCAAATTCAGCTTTTAGAAAGCCATAATCAAACCGAGCATTATGAGCAACAAATACACGATCTTTTAAAACTTCCTCAATTTTGTTCGATAGTTGCTCAAAATCTGGAGCATTGCGAATCATTTCTGAATCGATTCCGGTAATTTTAGTGATTAATTCGGGGACTATTACCCCCGGATTAACAAAACTTTGCCATCTTTCAATTATGAGACCGTTTTCAATGATTAATAGCCCGACTTCAATAATCCTGTGGTAATTTGGATTACCCCCCGTCGTTTCACAGTCAAAAAGCACCATTTTCTTTGGGAAACCTTGAGAAAGTGAGCTCGCAGATTTTTCAAACCAATTTAATTGCATTCTTATCGGTAACTTTTATTACTCGTTAATCGTACGAAATAATTTTCGAGTTAGGATTTAATTATTTAGATTTTACTGAATCTCGCTATCTTGAGATAGGATAGTTCCGATTGGAGTTGGAGCAACCTGTATAGTGCTGTCTACTTTATATCTCCTCGGCAAAGCCGGTATAGTGAGAACTCTGTATATACTTATAATTCCAACTAAAAAGAGACTATATGTAAACATCGAAAAGAGGGTTTCTGCGCCAAACTTTGTAAACCACAGGACTGAGGTTAAAGGCCCAATCATTGAGGCTAATCCACCGATCAAGATAATTGTGCCACTAGCAGAAGTAATTTCATTGGGTCTTAGATGATCATTTGTAAAAGCCACAATAATTGAGTAGAGAGATAGTGAAAAACCTCCAAATAGAAAGGTCGAGAGATAGAAAAGTAAATTTGGCTTATCGCAAAATAGAATTAAGATAGAGCAAAACGCTCCGAAGATACTTGAAAGACCAATAATCCATCTTCTGTCAAATTTATCGGATAACTTTCCTAGTGGCCACTGCAGAAACATTCCTCCCATCATCAAACAGCCCATAAAATATGCCGTCTGATTTTGATTAAACCCAATCTTGATTGCATAAACAGCACCCATGCTGAAAACGATACTCGCTACCCATTGCGATAGGGCGATTGCAAAAACACCAATTCTTGTTCTTTTCCAAAGCAGTTTTATGGTTATTCGATCACCCTCTTCAATTGAGGGTCCTTTAACACCAGATAATAAAATTGGTATTGCAGCAATACTTATTATCAAAGATATTAAGATGAAAAGATCAATTTTAAATGGATCTGCAATTGTCAGTAAAAATTGCCCGATACATATTCCTAAAAGAAGAGTAGTAGCATATATTGATAATATTTGTCCCCTATCAGAATTTGATGACGCTTTATTTAACCAGCTCTCTGAGACAACGTAGATTGTTGAGAAAGCAAAACCAGATAGAAATCTCATTAGCATCCAAATCCATGGATTTATAAAAAGCGCATGAAGTAAAATAGTAATTGACGCGACTGCCGAGAGTGCGCCAAAAATTCTTATATGGCCAACTCGCCTTATGTGCTTTGGTGCGAGTAAAGATCCTAACAAAAAACCACCAAAATAAGAGGACATTAATAGGCCAATTAAGAAGTCATTAAAGTTCTCTAACTCTGCTCTGATTCCTAGCAAACTCCCTTGCATTCCAATAGAAATGCCAATAAGAGTTAGTCCAAAAAATAGTGGCCAAATAGATAAAACTATCCTGAATGCGTTCATAATGAGTCTCAATTAAAACGCGGCAATTTACAGTTAGTTATCTTTTTATCAAAGTGGAAAACTTCTGTTTTATTTTATAAAACCTAGAAATTTTATCTTTTATAAACTAATTATCAGCAGAATTTTAGTTATATAAATAATTGTTTTTAAAAGGTGTAAAAATTTCAAATAAGAGGTTATTTATAGGTTTTGAGTTTCTGCTATTTCTGTGCTTTCAAGGGTGATTTGACCATATGCACCTCTTCTTAGGTCATCAGCAATAATCTCTGATATTTTTGTTAAATCTATCTTGCCGCCTTTAGAGAGGCACCCACGTTTTTTCGCTAGCAATTCAATGATTTCATGTTCGTCTTGAGATAAAAGATCTATTTTGTATCTAGCTTTCAAATAATCAGGGTATTTCTGCATTAAAAATTTTATGATGTAGATAGCGATTTCATCATATCCAACAGCGGTATTTCTGATTGATCCCAATGCAGCTAATTTTAATCCACTTTCAGGGTCCTCTATTTTCGGCCACAAGATTCCTGGGGTATCAATTAACATAATGCCATTTCTTAAATTAATTTTTTGTTGACCTTTTGTAATTGCGGGTTCGTTACCAGTTTTTGCAATCTTTTTGCCCGCCAACATATTTATCACGCTTGATTTACCAACATTTGGTATTCCAACAACCATAGTCAGCGTATTTTTCCCTTCTTTTCGTTCACTTAGTTTTGAAATTAAATTCACGATTTCATTTTTTGACTCACTTGTCATTGCATTAATAGCAATGGAATTTTGATACTCAGACTTGTTGTAGTATTGCTGCCATTTTTTCGTATCTAAAGGATCACTGAGATCGCTTTTGTTAAGAAGTTTAATCACTGGTTTTTCTTTGACAATTTTGTCAATTACCGGGTTAGAAGAGCTATGCGGGGCTCTGGCATCTAATATTTCAATAATCACATCAATGGAAGATAAGCTCCGAGCTATCTCTTTGGTAGCTTTATGCATATGTCCGGGGTACCACTGAATAGACATCTTGAAATTTCTCTAGGGCAACAACTATTAAAAATTATTTAAATCACTCATGTATGGTATCAAGTATAACTGTCGATAAAAATAGTATATTGTCTGATAACATTTTAAGTAGGCTGAATGTAACTATGATTCGTTTTAAAATATACTTACTTCTAAATAAAAGGATTATAAAGTTACAAAATGGTTAAAGATTGCGGGTCACATCTATTGTCACGGCGTTCGTTTTTGCGAGGAACGTCACGTTTTGCAATTGCATCAGCGATAGCATCCAACTCGTTGGGAGTCGCAGGATTGATGAGAGCAAGCCAGTCAATGGCAAGTACCGAAGGATACAAAGCTCTTGTATTCGTTTTTTTGAATGGTGGTAATGATTCATTTAATACTTTTGCACCACTTGGTTCTAGCGCGCTCAG
>OCZA010000539.1_pt1 | contig 12959 bp, 12 predicted proteins | sample 1539021 | NCBI WGS metagenome assembly OCZA01 (sample SAMEA2619376, study PRJEB22493) | marine metagenome | biome: marine biome (ENVO:00000447); feature: surface water layer (ENVO:00002042); material: "saline water (ENVO:00002010), including plankton (ENVO:xxxxxxxx)" | depth 5 m | reverse complement strand
CCCACCAAATTCAATAAATTTTTCTCTTCTAAAACTGGGAGATCCGGATCCTCCATCTCCAGCTTTTATATATATCTTAACTTGATCTAAAAATTTCATGATACAACGTCTTTTAAGTTAAATGTTGTATTGATTAATTGGGTTTTACAGAAACAAAAGTTCTATCAGATTTGCTCTTTTTAAACTTAACAGTTCCTTTTATTTTTGAAAATATTGAATGATCTTTGCCCATCCCAACATGCTCGCCTGGAAAAATTTTTGTTCCTCTTTGTCTAACAATTATATTCCCAGGAATTACTTGTTGGCCACCGTATTTTTTAACACCCAATCTTCTACCAGCACTATCTCTACCATTTCTCGATGATCCACCTGCTTTTTTTGTTGCCATAAATTACCTGGTTATTTTGTTTTTGCTTCTTTAGTTACTTCTTTCTTTTTAATTTCTTTAATTTTTTCTTCAGCTTCAGAAAATATCTTTCCATCTTTAGAAAAAATTTTATTTATCTTTATTAACGAAAATTCTTGTCTATGACCATTTTTTCTTCTTGAATTTTTTCTTCTTCTTTTTTTAAAAATTAAAATAGTTCTATTTTTTCCATTTTTTACTAAGTTAGCTTCAACTTTTGCTCCATCAATTTTTGGGGAACCTACTTCGGCAATTTTATCATCACCATAAGCCAGGATTTCTTTAAACTCTATTTTCGAATTAGCGTCTACTTTTTCTAACTTTTCAATTTTAAGAATTTCTCCAGTTTTAACTTTATACTGTTTTCCACCTGTTTGTATTACTGCAAAAGACATTTTTATTACCTAATTTTTATATTCAGCAATATAGTTCCAGACCTATTTTAGTCAAGATCAATAAACTAGAAATTATCCTTTAAATCTCTAAGTTTTGAAAATTCTTCAATAGATTTAGCTCTCAAGAAAATGTTACAAGCTAACTCATCTTTAATTGTAGTTGGGACGGTTGGTTCTTTTTTTTTTAGCTTTTTTTCTATTTCAAATATTTTATTTTTTAAATTAATATTCTTACTGTCATATTCAATACAAAATAGAGAATTATTAAGGGTGTACTCGTGACCACAATAGACTTTGGTGTTTTCAGGAAGGTTTTTTAATTTTTTTAAAGATTCATACATTTCCTCATATGTTCCTTCAAATATCCTTCCACAACCTAGAGAGAAAAGCGTATCTCCAGAAAATAAAAATTTGTTTTCATAAAAATGAAAAGCAATATGGCCAGATGTGTGTCCTGGAATAAATATAATTTTTGCTTTGAATTCTCCAGATTCCCATATTTCATTATCTGTCAAGAAAATATCTATACCTGGAATTCTATCTTTATCATTTTTATAGCCTAAAATTTTTGCTGAATATTTATTTTTTAAATCATTATTACCACCTACATGATCAAAATGATGGTGAGTATTTAATATAAATTTTAAATTAAGCTTTTTACTTTCAATAATCTCTATGATTGGTTTTGCTTCACTTGGATCGACAACCAAAGCATTTTTATTTGAGTCTATAACTAAATAAGAATAATTATCTGTTAAACATTTAATAATTTCAATATTCATTTATTTTTCTATAATAAAAATACCCAGTTCTGAAAAAAAATTTACATAATTTAAGTTTGGGCAATGTATCTTTATTTTTTTTTTATCACAATAATTTACAAAATCCTTGATCGTACACATATGTAAATTAGGGGTATTATACCATTCATTAGGTAGATTTTTCGTAATTGGCATTGTGCCTTTGAACAAAAGATTTAATCTAACTTTCCAATGACCAAAGTTTGGTATAGATACAATAGCTTTTTTGCCAACTCTTAATAATTCATTCATTACTTTTTCAGGATCTAAGAATGCTTGAAGAGTTTGGCTTAATATAACAAAATCATAAGATGAACTTGGAAATTGTTTAAGATCCTTTTCTGCATCTCCTTCAATAACTGTAAGACCTTTTGCAATACACTTTTGAATATTAGCTTTAGAAATCTCAAGGCCTCTTACATTTTCAGTTATATTTTCAGTTATGTATTTCATCAATTCTCCATCACCACAACCAACATCTAAGACTCTTGAATTTTCTTTTAATAACTTTGCAATTGTAAAAAATTCTTTTTTCATTTTATTTTTTTATATGAGGTTTCTAAATAATTTTTTACTGCATTAAGAAAATCTGGGATATCTAATAAAAAGGAGTCATGCCCCTTATCTGAATTAATCTCCACAAATCCTACATTTTTTCCAATTGCATTCAAAGCAATTACAATCTCTCTATTTTCTGGAGTTGGGTAAAGCCAATCTGAGGTAAAAGAAATTATAAAAAATTTAGAACTTGTTTTTTCAAATGCCTTAGATAAGTTGCCATTGAACTGTTTTGTTAAATCAAAATAATCCATTGCTCTAGTAATATATAAATAACTATTAGCATCAAATCTATCAACAAAAACAGAACCTTGATATCTTAAGTAACTTTCAATTTGAAAATCTGCATCAAAACCAAATTTTAAATCATCTCTTTCTTGAAGTTTTCGTCCAAACTTTTCTTGTAATCCTTTTTTTGATAAATAGGTTATATGTGCTGCCATTCGTGCTACAGCCAGTCCTTTATCAGGGTTTTTTTTGTTTTCTGCATAGAAACCTTCCATCCAATTATGATCTGCCATAATCGATTGCCTACCCAATTCATTTAAGGCAATATTTTGAGCTGAATGACTTGCAGTACAAGCTATTGGTATTACCGTATGAGATTTATCAGGAAAGTTTGATATAAATTGTAGAACTTGCATTCCACCCATTGAACCACCAATTACAGAAAACAATTTTTTAATATTAAAATATTCTAAAAGATTATATTGAGCATTTACCATATCATTTATTGTTATTACCGGAAAATTAGTTCCAAATGGTTTTCCTGTTGAATTATCTAAATGACTAGGTCCATATGAACCCATACATCCACCGATTACATTTGCACAAATAACAAAAAACTTGTTTGTGTCTATTGCTTTATCAGGTCCAAGTGCATAGCTCCACCACCCCTCTTTATTAGTAATTGGATTTTTTCCAGATGCAAATTGATCACCAGTTAATGCATGAAAAACTAAAATTGCATTATCTTTTTTTTCATTCAATTTACCATATGTCTCATATGCTAATGGAAAATTTTGTATTGTCTTTCCACAGTCAAGCTTTAGTGGTTTTTCAATAACTATTTTTTTTATCTTATCAATTTTATTCATTTTTTTTTAAGCTGAGAATTGAGAGATCAAAAAAAACTTATTTAGCGGTTTTTTTATCGCGCTCGCAATTCAGTTAAATCAGCGCTCTTTTTATGTACTAAATGATTTTTATTATGTCAATTTTAAAAAAAATACAGCTAATTTTGCTATTAAATTTTATTAATTTATTTATAAGATTGAGGTTAAAATTATGAATCAACTAAAATTCAGAAAAATAAATATAGATACCTACAAACCTGGAAAATCAAAGTTAGGTAATATTAAAAATTTAATTAAACTTTCTGCAAATGAGTCTGCGTTAGGATTTAGTTCTAAAGTAAAAAATATAAAAAATAATAAAATTAAAATAGACAAATATCCAGATAGTAAGTGTAAAATTTTGAGAAAACAAATTTCAAAAACTTACAAATGCAATTTAGATAAGATAATTTGTGGAGCTGGTTCTGATGAAATTATACAAATGCTGTGTCAGCTATTCCTTACTAAAAATGATGAGGTAGTTCTTCCTGAGTATAGTTTTTTAATGTATAGGATATATTCGAAAATTGTTGGAGCAAAGGTAGTATTTGCTAAGGAAGAAAATTTTAAAATTTCAGTAAAAAATATTATTTCTAAAATAACAAATAAAACTAAAATGGTATTTATTGCAAATCCAAACAATCCAACAGGAACATATTTAAGCATAAAAGAAGTTAAGACTTTAAGAAAAAAATTAAATAAGAATATTTTATTAGTAATCGATGATGCTTATTTTGAATATATGAAAAAAAAAGATTACCAAAGTGGGTTGGACATATTTAAAAATGCAAAAAATGTATTTATATTAAGAACATTTTCAAAAATCTATGGACTTGCATCACTTAGAGTTGGATGGGGTTATGGTCCAAAAAATATTATAAACGAACTTTATAAAATAAAACCACCGTTTAATGTCAATAAGTTAGCACAAGTTTATGCAACAGAGTCATTAAAAGATAAAAATTTTGTAAACAGATCAGTAAAACATAATCAATATTGGTCAAGGAAATTTAAAAATTTTTTTGATAAAAAGAATATAATTTCAAATGAAACAAGTGCTAATTTTTTTCTACTTAATTTTGATTTTTGCAAACTATCTGCTAATTATGTTTTAAAAAAACTTGAAAAAAAAGGTATTATTCTAAGAAGTATGGAAAGCTATAAAATGAAAAATAAACTAAGAGTTACAATTGGATCAAGTAAAGAGAATAATAAATTTATCAAAAATCTTGATCATATATTATAATGATAAATAACCTTTTAATAATTGGATGTGGATTAATTGGCTCATCAATACTTAGAGCCTGCTCAAAAAAAAAAGTTGTAAAAAATATTTTTGTTAAAGAAAAATCAAAATTAAATATTAAGAAATTAAAACGATTAAAAAACAAATTTACAATTGTGAATGATTTAGAGCAAATCATTCCAAAAATGGACTTAGTTATAATTTGTACTCATATGTCAGAATATGAAAAAATTATTTCATCTATAAGTAAATATTTAAATGCGAAAACTATTCTTACTGATGTTGCCTCATCTAAAGAGAAAATTATAAAAATTTCTAATAAGAAATTAAAAAAAGGAATTTCATGGATTTCAAGTCATCCAATATCAGGATCAGAAGTGAGTGGACCAGAGCACGGTAGTGAAAATCTTTTTAATAATAAGTGGTGTATTTTAATAAAAGAAAAAAAAACTAATATTAAAAATTTAAAAATGTTATCCAAATTCTGGAAAAGGCTTGGTTCAAAAATTGTTATCATGGATGCGAAAAAACATGATTTAATATTTTCTTTAACTAGTCATTTACCTCATTTAATCGCATATAATTTAATAAAAACAGCCACAGATTTTGAAAAAAGAAGAAAATACAACTTAATTAATTTTAGCGCAGGAGGTCTTAGAGACTTTTCAAGAATAGCAGCTTCTAATGAGATAATGTGGAGGGATATTTTTTTTAGTAATAATAATAATCTTTCTAGAGTTATTGATTTATTTATTTCAAATCTTAAATCTTTTAAAAAAGATATTCTTAAAAATAATAATAAAGTTGTTTTAAGAAAATTAAAGGATGCAAAAAAAGTACGTAAAAAAATTATTAAAATAAAACAAGATATCAACAAACCTGATTTTGGAAGAAATTAACTTTTCAATAAAGCTTCAAGTTCGGATAGGTATTTTTTGAACTTCATAGACCCTTTTAACGAGTCTTTATAAATAGGTTGTCTCGCTTGGATAAAACTAACAGTTTTAATTGATTTTTTATTTTTATAAAATTCCAAGCAACTCTCTTGCCAATCTAAATCACAGAAATTTATAGTTTCTTTAATTTTATCTTCTGGATTGTTGATTAGGTCCTCGTAATTTAAATCAAATATTTTTTTTTCATATTTTTTTTTCCAATAAATCATTAAATTTTTATATAATTTATAAAACTCAGCTATATCTTCAAAAGTATTAGAGAAAAACATACCCCGTTCGAATTCATTCTTAAAAATTGACCAACTATTTTCCAATGGGTCCCGTGAACAATGTATAATTTTACATTCTGGAAACAGGAGATTAATTATACCAATCCATCTAAAATTTAAGGGAGCTTTATCAGTGATAACTTCAGACGCTGATATTTTATTAAGGTAATTCAAATATTCATTTTTTATAAAACTTAATTCCTTAAATATATCTTTGTCTTTATTATTAACATTAAAAAACTTTTCAAGATAAAATCCAAGGATACTTATTTCTCCCCCACCTTCAACTTTGGTATGATTTGAAATTATCTGCTCTGCCATAGATGTACCAGTTCTTGGCATACCTAAAATAAATATAATTTTTTTTGAGTCTTTACCTGATAGATCTTTTATTGATTGGTTTTTATCATGGAACGAAATTATTTTTTCAAATAAATTTTTGTCATTTTCAACTGAATAATTTGTAATTTCTTTTTTTAGTTCATTTCCTTTTTTTAAAAAATTAAATGCTTTATCGCAATCATTGATATCTTCATAAACCTTGCCTAGAGCAAAATATAAATCTTTATAACCTGTTTTATGTAATTCTTTATTAATTTTATTTTCCATCTTTTTAATATGACTGTTAGAGGTGTCGTATTTTTCAAGCATGGATAAACCAAAGTCTGCTCTTGTAAAGTTCTCATTAATTTGAAGTGTTTTATAATAAAATTCTTTTGCCTCTTTTATTTTTCCAATTGACTGAAGTAGCGTTGCTAGATTGTAATTTGTCTCAATAATATTATCATCTATTTCTAATGCCTTTCGAAAAAAAGACTGAGCTTCATCAAATTTGTTGAGTTCTACATATAAATTCCCCAAATTATTTAGTGTGTTTATAAATTTTGGATTTAATTTATTAGCCTTGGAAAGACATTCTTCAGCTTTATCGAAATTTTTAATTTTAAGATAACCTAAACCTAAATTATTCCAAAAATTAAAATTTTTATTACCTTTCTTTAAAGCTTCCTCTAAGATTAATATTGAATTTTTAAATTGACCCTTAGCTTGATAAGATAGTGATAATAAGTTTATAAATACCTCTTGATTTGGATATTTCTTTGCCATTAAGGTAGATTCAAATATAACCTCATCAAATTTTCCAAGGTTAAATTTTCTCAATAAAATTTGAAATTTTTCGTTTAGGTCCATTTAAATATTTGTAACTTTTTTTACTTCAAGTTTTGCAGTTTTGTATATTCTTTCAATTGTTTTTACAGTATTCATTATTATCACTTTCTTCATTGGCCCATAAGCATGAATTAATTTTTTTGAGTTTATACATACTGCTACATGGCCTTTCCAATAAATAATATTACCTTTTTTAAAATTTTTTGAAATCTTTTTACCTTTCTCAATTCTTATTTGATCTATTGTATCCCTTGGAAAATATTTATTATTATATAAATAATATAATTGAATTAAAGCAGAACAATCTATTCCTTTATATGTTCTGCCACCCCAAACATACTTAATTTTATTAAATTTTTTAAATATTTTAATGAAGTTTGTTTCTTTATGATTAATAGGTTTTAAATCTTTTTTTTTAACCCATTTGTTCTTCTGAAATTCAACAAAATTGTTTTTAGTATTATTCAAACTTATTCTACTATTAAAAGGCAAAAATAATTTTGTACCAACAAATCTTTTTGTTTTCTTATACTTATAAATTCTAGTTTTCAGGCTAAAACATTTGTGAGTAGGATTTAATTTTTCTAATAATTTATTATTTTTTATAAACCCCTTATAATTATCTGAAATTGATTTTATCTTTATCCAGTTTTTTTTTTTAAGTATTATTTTAAATTTTTCTCCAAATAAAATTTGTGAGGTAATTTCAGACTTAGTTGAAGGCTTTTTATAAATGTTTTTAAATAAAGCCGTTGAATAAAATTTAGTCATTTAAATTTATTTTATTTTTAATTCTATATAATAATATTAATGATGGTATTACCATCAAAGCAGTTATAATGAAAAAAATACCCCAGTCCCCGTTCAGCCAGTCAACTAAAGCACCCGAGGAGGATGCAAGGCTAGTTCTTCCAGCAGTGCCTATTGAGGCTAAAAGAGCATATTGTGTAGCTGTATAGTTCCGATCAACAAGAAGAGATATAAATGCAACAAAGGCGACAGTAGCAAATGCAGCAGCTATATCATCAAGAATTACAGCAATTGCAAAAAGAAAATAAGATTTATCACTCCAAGCAAGAATTGTAAAAAGCAAATTAGTTGATGCCATTAATATTCCAGCTAAAAACATTGATTTTATTATTCCAGATCTAATTGCAAATAAACCACCCAAGAGAGTGAAAATTACAGTAGTAAACCATCCAAAAGTCTTAGAATACAAGGCAATGTCTGATTTTGAAAAACCTATTTCCTTATAAAAAATTACAGACATTCTGCCTAAGAAAGCTTCTCCAATTTTAAATAAAAAGATAAAACTTATGATTCCAATTGCAATTTTAAAACCATTTTTTTTAAAAAAATTTATTAAAGGCCCAGAAATAGTTGATGATAGCCAAGCTGTGATTTTAATTAAAAAATTATCTATTTTTAATTTTTTGATTATTTTTTTATCTAATTTACTTTGATTGTTTTTTTTATTTTTAAAGTCTTTCTCTTTAATAAAAAGAATACCAATATTAAATAATACGATTATACAACCTAAACCCAAGAAGGCTACTTGCCAGTAGTTTTCAATACCTAATTTTTCAAAATATTCTGCAAGATTTAATGCCACAACCCCACCAAGCTTAAATCCAGACCACCATCCAACAACTGCAACAGCAGCTCCTGCAGCCATTAGTTCTTTTTCGTTTTTTGAAATTTGTTCTATTCTTAAAGCATCAACAGTTATGTCTTGTGTTGACGATGCTATAGCAATTATTAAGCCTATACCTATTACTAAAGCCAAGTTATTTGTCGGACTAATTAAACTCCATGAAAATAAACAAATTAAGATTAAAGTTTGCATTAAAAATATCCATGATTTCCTATGTCCAATTTTTTTTGTTAAAAAAGGTATATATATACGATCAATTAATGGCGCCCATAAATAATTAAAAGCATAAACTGCAAAAATTAAACCAGCCCATCCAATTGTGGTTCTAGACAAGCCGTCCTCTTTAAGCCATAAACTAAGACTACTTCCAATAATTACCCATGGAAATCCACTTATTGCTCCTAGCAGTAAGATTTTGATCATTCTTTTTTCAAAATAATATTTAAAAAGATCAGAAAATTTTTTATTTTTTTTAATAGTAATCATTTTCTCCAAAAAGAAGGAAGGAATAGAATTAAAATTGTAAATAACTCTAGCCTACCTAAAATCATTCCTATGCTTAATATCCATTTTGAAATATCTGGAATTTTTGAAAAATTTCCGTTTGAACCAATTTCAGAACCTAAGCCTGGACCCACATTTGATATTGATGTTGCTGCTCCAGAAATTGAGGTAATAAAATCTAGACCAGTTATAGATAATAGTGCAGTTAAAATAAAAAAAATTATTATATACAAAAAAATAAAAGAAATAATTGAAGCTAAAAATTTATCATTTACTGTATTATTTTCATATTTAATTACAAATATTCCTCTTGGATAAATAAATCTTTTTAGTTGGTTGATTACAAATTTATAAAGTATTTGTACTCTAAAAATTTTAATACCACAGGTAGTAGATCCTGCACATCCACCAATAAACATTAAAATTAAAAAATAAAAAAGTGGAAAACTTCCCCACTTATCATATTCACCTGAAATATATCCTGTACCTGTCAATATTGATACAATATTAAATATAATTGTTCTAAAATCTAAAAATATAAGTTTACCGTTTTTTAAGAATAAATATAAAAATAAAATTAAAATAGATATTAAAATTAGCTTTATAAAAGTTTTAATTTGTGCATCATTAAAAAATATTTTTCGATTTCCATTAATAAACTTTACGTAAGCTATAAATGGTAAACTGCCCAATAGTATAAAAATAATAGATACAAATTCGATTTTAGCACTATTAAAATATCCAATTGATTGATTATAATTAGAAAAACCACCAGTTGCTATAGTTGTCATTGAATGAGTAATACTATCAAAAATATTCATTCCAAAAAATTTGTATGAAAAACAACACGCAAAAGTAAGTCCTAAATAAATCAAAATTAATTTAATAGAAATTTCTTTTGATGATGGCAGAACTTCATTAGAGGAGTCTGTGCTTAAAACTTTAAATAGCAACATTCCACCAACATTCATCAATGGCATAAGCGTTATTGCCATCACAATAATACCAATTCCACCAAGCCATTGCAGTAATGCCCTCCACAATAAAATACTTTTAGGGGCGTTCTCAAGATTTGCGATTATTGTTGATCCTGTTGTCGTTATACCTGACATACTTTCAAAGAATGAGTCAGTAAAAGATAAATTTAAACTAGAAAAGAAGATTGGTAGAGATCCAAAAATAGCAACTGTTATCCATGAAAGTGAGGTTAGTAAAAAGGCTTGTTGTAGGTTAAGTTTTTTATCATAATCTAAATTTGTTATTATAAAAAGAGCACCAAATATTATTGTAATTATTAGAGCTAGGACAAAAGAAGAGTCAAATTCACCGTATACAAACTGAGAAGATATTGGAATCAACATAAATATTCCAAGTATTATCTGCAAAACACCTAATGTGAAAAAAACTGTTTTATAATTGGACATTTTGTTTGAACATTATTTTATGGTAAATAAATTTCAACATTATAAGAATTAATAAAACTACTAAATATATGAATTTTTAAGATTGTTTGTGATAGATAAAGAAAATTTAGATAAAACTGCTGCATGGCCTTTTATTGAGGCAAAAAAACTTTTAAAAGAAAGAAAATCCTATATTGAGAAAAAAGGTAAAATTATTTTACAAACTGGTTATGGACCTAGTGGCCTTCCACATATTGGTACTTTTGGCGAAGTTGCTAGAACTTCAATGGTCGTGAATGCTCTTGATAAAATTATAGATATTCCAAAAGAAATCATAACTTTTTCTGACGATATGGATGGCCTGAGAAAAGTACCTGACAATATACCGAATACAAAAATTTTAGAGGATAATCTTCACAAGCCTTTAACAGTTGTTCCAGATCCTTTTAATAAATTTAATAGTTTTGGTGAGCATAACAATGAATTACTAAAAAAATTTTTAAATGAGTTTAATTTTAAATATACATTTAAAAGCTCAACAGAGCTTTATAAGACTGGTAAATTTAATGATACTTTAAAAATAATACTAGAAAACTATGAAGGTATAATGGCAATTATTCTACCAACATTAGGTAAAGAAAGGCAAAAAACTTATTCACCATTTTTACCAATTTGTCCTGAAACTAAAAAAGTATTGGAAATACCTGTAATTGAAATTGATGAAAAAAACTCAAAAATTATTTTTGATAATAATGGTAAAAAATTAGAACAGAGTATTTTAAATGGCAATTGTAAACTACAATGGAAAGTTGATTGGGCTATGAGATGGTATGCTTTAGATGTTGATTTTGAAATGTATGGTAAAGATTTAATAGAAAGTGCAATTTTGTCATCTAAAATAATAAAGTTAATTGGAAAAAATAATCCAAGTGGTTTTGCATATGAGCTTTTTTTAGATGAAAAAGGAGAAAAAATATCTAAGTCAAAGGGGAATGGTATTACAATTGATCAGTGGTTAGAATACGCATCACCTGAAAGTTTATCTTTATTTATGTATCAAAATCCAAAAAGAGCTAAAAAGCTTTATAAAGAAATCGTTCCAAAAGCAGTTGATGAGTATCTTGATTTTATAGAAAAAGGTAAAAAACAAAATGAACTACAAAAATTAATGAATCCTGTTTGGCATGTGCATAATGGCAAGATTCCAGACGAGAGTCACATTATGACTTTTTCGATGCTTTTAAATTTAGTCGAAACAAGTAATGCAGATAGTAAGGAGCTATTATGGAAATTTGTTAAAAAATATAAACCCAATCTAGTAGAAAAAGAATTCCCAATATTTGACAAACTTATAGAGTATGCAATTAAGTATTACAAAGATGTTATAAAATTAAATAAAAAATATAAAACTCCTAATGATAAAGAGAAAAATGCATTGAAATCCCTAATAAAAGCGTTGGATAGTTGTAATGATAAAATGACACCGGAGGACATACAAACAAAAATATTTTCTGTTGGAAAAGAAAATGGTTATAAAGATAATCTTAGAGATTGGTTTAAACTAATTTACGAAGTAGTTTTTGGTGATGAAAACGGTCCTAGAATAGGTTTTTTTATTAGTTTTTTTGGTGTTACTGAAATGCAAAATTTAATAAAAGAAAAGATTAAATAATGTTTGGAAAAATAAGACCATTAATATTTAAATTTGATCCTGAAACTGCACATAATTTAGCAATTCAAGCATTAAAGATTAATTTAATGCCGCGTAAGCAAAAGTTTAACTATAAAAATATTGAAACAGAAATATTTGGAAAAAAAATTCCTAATCCCATAGGTCTTGCTGCAGGCTTTGACAAGGATGCAGAGGTTTATAATTCAGTTTTTAGACTTGGATTTGGGTTTGTTGAAGTAGGAACTATTACTCCCTTAAAACAGCATGGCAATCCAAAGCCTAGAGTCTTTAGATTAGAGGAGGATGAAGCGTTAATAAATAGATTAGGTTTTAATAATTCTGGTGCAGATTTGATTCAATCAAGAATTAGGCTTAATCCTCCAAAGGGTTTATTTGGTATAAACATTGGCCCAAATAAAGATACTAAAAATAGGGTAGAGGATTATCTAATAGGTATAAGAAAATTTTATGATCTTGCTGATTATTTGACCATAAATATTTCCTCACCCAATACTGAAAATTTGAGAAGTTTTCATAATGAAAATGAATTAAATGAGCTATTAGATGCAATTAAAAAAGAAAAAGAAAATTTAAAGACCTCAATTCCAACTGTTTTAAAAATATCGCCAGATATCAATGATAAAGAAATAGAAAAAATATCTAGTCTTATTTTGAAATATAGTATTCCCTCAATAATAATTTCAAACACCAGTGACAGAACAAGAGATATTCTAAAAAATATAAATAAGCTAGAGAAAGGTGGTTTATCTGGAAAACCTATTGAACAGAAATCAAATATAATAATAAATAA
>OCZA010000536.1_pt1 | contig 12979 bp, 16 predicted proteins | sample 1539021 | NCBI WGS metagenome assembly OCZA01 (sample SAMEA2619376, study PRJEB22493) | marine metagenome | biome: marine biome (ENVO:00000447); feature: surface water layer (ENVO:00002042); material: "saline water (ENVO:00002010), including plankton (ENVO:xxxxxxxx)" | depth 5 m | reverse complement strand
TCTTACTGAAAGAGTCTGTCCCAAACTTTTGGTCTATCCATTTCTTACCATACCAAAATGCAAATAAACAAATCATTAAGGCGATACCATCACCCCATGATAAGTTCCATGCCCACTGAAAAAATTGCCACATAATTATCTTTTAGTTGTAGAACTCTTTGTCCTATTTATTATGGTGATGAACCTGTCAGCAGCAAACGTACCTGCCAAACATACATCTATTTCGTCACCTTCTTCCCAATTGATATCACCATTCATTTTGGTGTGTTGCATTGCAACTTGGATTTTGTCAATTACTTCTTGTGTTAGTCTCATTCGCCTATAGTGTGGATAACAGGGTTTTCATTCTTTAGTATATCATATAATTCTTTATCTTCTGCTGCTGATACAGGAATGAACTCTGTCTCAGCATTAAAACCTTCGTATCTATGTGCCTGATTGATCACAATAGAACCATTCTCTCCTGATGTAGACCTGTGGTATGTACCTTTTGGTAGATATAACGCACCACTTTGTCTTCTCAGATGTATTATATGGTAAGGACATTTAAAGTTAGAGTTTACTATCTCAAAAGTTCTTTCACCATCAATGACTCTGTTGTAATCATCTTGATATCGATGTATATAAAATTGTTTAGCACCCACAAAATCATCTGGGGGTGATGTAGCAGCACCTTTATGTACTACAAGGTCAGTTGCATTACATTCCTCTACAGATATATCGTAGAAGGTAACATCATCTGTTTCTTTAAATACACGATGCTTTCTAAAAATTATACTACTCATACTTGGTTAGATCACAATCAACTAGGATTTCTCCTACATGCTCTACTTTAGCAGGTTGTCCTATTTTTTGCAATATATCACCAGGTATCTTCTTCTGACTAATGTCATAAGGTATAGGTGCATTTGCTACACATACTCTTACACATTCTAATTCTTCTCTAGTTAAAGGAACCATGGTAACAATACCATTGTTGTGATCCCAATCAATTTTTGTCATTCTGATGTTGTAATTTTTGTACTACAGTTTCTTTCTGCATAGGTGCTACATCATTGAGTCCTCTTGCATCAAACCATGGTGCATCTTCCCAATCAAATCCTTCACCGAAGGTATTGTCAGGTGACATAACATACCAATGACACTTAGCATCAGGTATATCTACAGCACACACTGCCCAATCGTCTGCCCATTGTGGTACTTGTACGTACATCACAGGTAGATGATTAGCGAATAATGATATGATGAATGAGAATAAAATCATGCTAGTATTTAGGAATATCAAACAGCACATCATTAATATACACCTCTGCCCACTCTTTGTCAAACCATTTTGTTAATACCTGCATAGTTTTTTTATTTTTTCTCTGACATCTAGCGTACCATATCTGATCATTATATCTAATCATTGTCTTTATCCAGTTCCTTCCTTTACGAGACTTCTTTACTAGAGCACAGTATACCTCTAGATATTCTTTGGTTATTCTAATAAACTGTTCTTTCTCTGAAGCGTCTTGTAGTCTTACAAACTGAACAAATGGTGAGAACACATCGTCACCCCATGCAGGTATTGCTCTCCTTTGTTTAAAAGAATATGAGTTAGATATTCTAGATAAGTCTTTGTTTAATGCTGTTGCACCCTTAATAGGTGACACATCTACTATTGCTGCAGTAATTATATTGTTCACAGAGACTATATCACACCCGAAGATTGGAATATTATAGTGTGGATCTGGCCAATATACTGAGTGAACTATCTCTAGAGGTCCTGCCTTTGCAGTTTCTAGATGTACCCTACGTAGACCATCACACTTAAACATCTCATTCTTGATACTCAGATCATCCTTTTTAATTTCATCCATCTGGGTATCATAGGGTTGTAAATCTAGACCCTCCCATGAATCACGTATGACTTGTACAAGTTCATGCATAACTAAAAAAGAATTCTTTGATTAACTTTTCAGATCTTTCCTTACCAAATGATCCACCTAGGTATCCAGATATAGGATCTAGTCGTATCATATATGAATCAAAGTCTTTATATAAATCTGTATCCTCACCAGTAGGTTTTGCTTCCTCTATCATATCTTTATAGAGGGTAAGATATTTAATGAACATCGGTAGATGATCATTTACCTCTGACATAGTACAGTATCTAACGTATATGTTTTCTGAGAAGTGATTACCTGGTTCGAAGAACCTGTATGTACCATCTGCTTTAGGTAACTCAGGATGTGAAAACAGGAATTTTTCTACAGGATGTTGGAAGTCAAATACTATTATAACTTTCTTCTCAAAGAATCCCATAAGATCCATACCAAAACAAGGAAGGTTATGTCCTGTCTTAGGATAGATTACATTGTTGTGGATGTTTAATTTATCATTCCAAATGTCTACGTGTCTAGACTTGATAAAGTATTGACCAGAGTATAGGTCTGCAGTTAGGTTAATACCTTTATCATTAACCCAGTTAGTATGCTGTTTCTCAAACTTTAAGTCTGGGAAAATGTCAAAGACTGCTTTCCTATACTCTGACCATAAATCAATCCCTTTGTCTCCAGTCATCACTTCTCTCCTGATGAAACCAGTCTACCACATCTTCTGGACATCCGAAACCCCTACGGTGATTCTCTGAATCGGGGTCGCCTATATTCAGAGAGTTAAGAAAAGACTCGTCAGGATTTTTATTCATCCTACGAGCCGTGTTAAGCATACCTCTCGCTGAGGTATTTGCTTTTGCTAATTTTTGTGCCCAAATTATATCTTCTATACTTACTTCTTGGTTTGCTGCAATAGATTTGCAGATGCCTTCCATGCGAAGACGATATTGGGTTGATAACATATATTAATGAGTAGTATTAATATAATTTATAATACTCAAGTACTATGTGTTTAAACCCAAGCAACTGGTACCAGTGTGATTAAGGTACATGCGATCAATCCGAAGATGACGCAGGCTGATGTTAGTGGTAGTTCTTTCATTAGTCCTCTTTAATACAGTATTCTGCTTGATATGGATTTTCCCATCCACCTAGGTCTTCACGTGCTTGCCTGATGGCATTGTATGCATCGGGTGCATACTCACAGATCTCATGAGAATGGTTTTGGTTGTCATGAAAACCAACCGTATAATGTGACATGATCGTAAATCAAATACCTAAGTATTTATTTTAGATACTTCTCGATCACTGCTATTTGGTCATGATACTTAGATATATGATCTAGTTCTATACAGATAGCACCTATTATATCAGAGTGTTCACCGATACCTGCAGGATTCTCCAAATAGACATTCACATTTGCTTTGTGCATTTCTATTTCGCCATGTGCATGTGCTAGTACCGCACGTAGCAACTGCTCTCTCATGTGTAGTGCCATTACTTATTTTTATGTATCTACTAGTATATATGGTTTATTCTCATTTGTCAAGTGCTATTGAGAATCAGTATCAAATACCACTACCATCGTCAAACATATCTATCCCTTCCAACTCGTCCATAAACATTTCTCTCTTGCTCCATGTCATACCACTTGTAGATCCTAGACATGGATTTATACAATGAGGATACTTCACATCATTGCAGACTAAACCTGCTAAATCATGTGGGCATGCCATCTTTCCTGTAGCCCAATACAACTGACCATCAAGCCAAGTTGCACCGCAACCTGAGCAAGTCCTAATCATGCTCCTCTATTCATAGCAGGGTTAGCAGAACATGAATACTCATGTCTCTTTATCCACTTCTCTGGATCTACATCCTTTCTAGCGGGTGGTTTCAGTCCACAATACTTACACTTATAAGTTAGTTTAGCCATAATGATAACTTGGTTTGTTGGTTTTCTTCTGAAGTTTTCCGCTTCTAACCTTTGTGCCAGAAGTTTCTCCATCACCAGTCTTACTCTTACCTGGCTTTGACTTACCAATATTTATAGACTTACCAGGTTTCTTACTTTGGGTATCATGTAACCTTGCAGGTTTGTTTTTATCCTTAGTGATTACTGATTCTTGTCCATGCTTACGTCCTAAACGACGTGTAAGTTTTCCGAACCTACGCTTAGACATTCCTTTACCAGGTGAGGTTTGGTAAGATACTTCTCTTCCCGTTCCTTCTTTCCCGTCGTCACTTTTATACTTGTACTCACCTACACCTTTCTTATATCCTATTCCTTTTTTCTTGAGGTCTTTCTCTAGCCCCTTCCTAGAGGCTTTGTTCTTTTTTTCGTCCGTACCTCTGTCAGCACTGATGTTACCTGTTACCTGACTCTTAGACTTACTCAGCATACGACTAGTAGGATTACCTTCTCTTAGGAAATCACCTAATGAAATGTTACCTGCCTTAACGCATTTTGGTACAGTCTTACCATCTTTCTTTTGGGTACCCATTCTCTTGTAACCAGTCCAACACTTACTTGCACCTACATTCTTGTTTGCAGTTGCCATACTTCCTTCTTCTACAAACTTAACAGGCATTGATACTGTACCTTTACCTGGCACATACTTTGTAGTTCTAGGGTTCTTAGGATCGTCACTCTTAAAGTCTTTATGAAGTTTGTTGTATGCCTTCTTGGTCATCTTCACTTCTTCATTACACTTCCACTTATCCAACGCTAATTTTTTACGAGTTGGTTTACCATCTTTCATCATAGGTCCTTTGACTCCACCCATGCGTGCACAGAATGATCTCTTTCTAGGACCACCTTTAGGTTGTGGTGCTTTTAGATCAGAACCAGGATTCTCTCTTTCATAAGACTTCCTGCCTTTCTCATTTAAACCACCTGTTTTGCTCTTACCTTCTTTACGTTGCCATGCTCCTTCCTGTACAGTCTCTTCCTTCTTAACACCACGCTTTTCTTTGTGTGCTTTATGTCTTGCATCCATTGCCACAAGTCTCTCAGCAGGATCAGCAGCATTACCACCTGTACCTGACGCTCTCATGTTTCTGACAGATGCTTTACCATAGTTAGAACGACCACGTTCTTGACTTAACCTTTGACCATCACTATCTTTCTGTCTTTCAGAAATGACTTCTTCCTTCTTAACACCACGTCTTGCTTCGTGATCTGCTCTTCTATCTTTTCTGATACCACCACCTAGTTCATGTGATCCATGTGGATTGCCATATCTCTTATCTCTAACGGTTGCTCTCTTATAGTCTGGGGTCTTCATATCGACCTTTGCTTCTACATTAAGAGTCTTTGGATAATCCTTGTCACCTTTCTGAGCCTTCTTCTCACCAGATCCTGCTTTGATTCTTGCTTTCTTCTGACGGATGTTATCCCATAGACCATCCTTACCTTCTTTTACTTCCTTCTCTTTTTTCTTTGCTTTTGCTTTCTTAAGGAATGCTGCCATAGCACCTTTTGCCTTACCGTCACCTTTATAGAGACCATAAGATGTACCTTCATGAGTAAACTTCATACCCTTAGTTGCTTTATCTCTAAGTGCTTGACGCTTCTTAGGATCCATATTCTTTTCATACTCTGCTGCTTTCTTAGCAAAATCAGTCTTATTACCCTTCTTGTCATACATTTTGTTTATGACTGCTCTGTCCTTCTTGTCAGGTCCTGTGTATGCTGCTTCTTCTACTGAACTGGGTGTAGTATCTTCCACATCATGCTCTATAACTTTGCCATTCTCATCTTTCTCATGATGCTCTGACATCTTATCAACTGCTTTAAACACACCAGCCTGTCTCTTCTTAGTCTTTTTGTAGTCACCGTCTATAGAACTTGTTGCCATTTGGGTGGATGCTTTCTTGACGTACCTTCCTAATGTTTTCTTATCAAGTTCAGAAAGATTTTCTTCACCCATAATAGCACCTTTACCGTACTTCTTACGAATGCCATCTTTGACTATGTTTAATGCTTTCATAGAATTTGCTGCTGATTTTTTCATACGATCTGATCTTTGCTTATCAGTTTCATATGGTGCTTTGTAATTAGACTTACCACCTTTCCAAGTTCCTTGCTCAAGTTTCTTGTCACGCATCCTGTCGTAACCTTCTTCACTGATTGCAGATTCTTTTTTCATGGGTAACCCTTTATGTTTAGTGGATGCAAAGTCTTTTGCATCGGATTTTTTTATGCTGGAAGCAACTCTGGCAACCTCAGGTGAGGCAGCTTTCGCTTGACCCTCCTTTTGAGCTTGTCGAACCATCCCGAAGAATCTTTGTTGTTTTTTGGAGACTGCGGGCATTCCAACCTAACCTCCAACTACTTGGATTTGTTCTACGACAACACCACCAGAACCTGATCCTGCAGTGAGTTTAACTGCTCTTGATACCTGAGGAATAGTTCCTGCAGTAGCATCAGCAGCAGACAATGCATAATCACCAGACGCAGCAGATGCATCTATATCTGTAGTGATAGTAGTAGCAGTTGCAGATGCAACCTTTTTACCTGCACTAGCAGCAGATTCGAATGCAGCAACGAAACCATCAGTGTCACCACCGTCTACAGTTTCGATATAATCGTTAGCACTAAATGTATGACGACCACCACCAGAGAATCCTGATATGGTTAAGACTGTTGGGTTAGCATCGGTAGCTGCAGCGATCTTTGCGTGCTTTGGTTTACCACAATAAACTAATATTGCTTCACCTGCAGCAAGTGTGATTGCTGGACCTGCGTCTATCTGGATACTTGATGCTGCTGCACAGTAACATCTAAGTACTCCTGTTTTCACCACAATATATCCACTGCCACTAGCAGAGATTGTTTGGGTATCTAATACATTTAAAACTGACATTGTTGCCTCTCTAGGTATTACCTATCTACAGTGTTATTTATCTTGTTTCTTCTTTAGAAACTTTGCAAGCTCACTAGTGCTACCAACGAACATGGTATTGTTAGTGACTTCTTGTGTTTTACTTGCTTTAGGATTTTCTATATCATTTACTTTTTTGTGCAGATCGGCTAATTTATCTGCTACATCACCAACGTGTTTGATAAGTTGTCCTGCGACTTCATATGCTCTGGGTTGATCAGATTGGTTAGCAACATCCATGATACCACTAATTGCTTCTTGCCCTTTCTCAATAAGATTATAAAGTTGACCACGAGAATATTCATAGTCTTGTTTTAGATGTTGAGAAGTATCTGTCTTGGTAACAGGTTTTACTTCTTCTTTTGGGACGATAGATGTATCTACATCTAGAGCATCTTCGATCCCATCAAATTTATTCATCGGATCCTGTGGTTGGGTTTCTTGATTTTCCATCGGTAAACTCCGAATACAATTCATTAAAACCAAAGTTATCATCTGATTCTACAAGAACATTGTCTGCAGCATCGATCTTAAGTAATCCTGCACCACCTGTATGTGTAGCAATAGTACTCTGATTATATCCACGACTAACGTGTAATGTAGTACCTACTATACGAGTGATGTGCATAACCTCGGTATCGACTTGGAACTCGTCTCCAACTGCTAGATCTGCTACTGATGCAACCTCGAAGATTCCATCGTTAAGATCTATACTATTAGAGAGTGTAGTCACAGCAGCACCTGTTCGATCCTCAAGTGATCTAGGTGTAGCAGTATATCTGACTTCTCTTGGAGCAGTACGAGCACTGTCTGTTGAGTAGTCCACGATAGACTTCTTGATAACCTCTCCTGACTTGTCCAATACAGGACCGTAAAGATAGGTTTTTGCAATAAATTGCAAAGTGTAAATCAAAGTTCTACGAGTATCATAATCACCTTCATACTGATCATCATAAGCGACATCAGTTAGAGTGATAGGATAGTCTCTCTTCTCTCCCAGAGAAGGAACCAAGTTCATCGTAATGTTAAAACTTGGTTGGAAGAATGGTAAAATTTGCTCAAGGATCTGAAGTGAATCATCCTGATTCTTGGCAAGAATTGCTAACTCAAAGTTTACATTATATGGTATAGGCATAAAACCTTTGTTAGTAGTAGACCCAGTAGTGTGTCTTATGTACTGAGTTGGTGCAACCTTCCTTGTTGCATCATACTGAATACCTGTAATCTCAAATGATATACGAGGTAGAGTGATCTGTACCTGATTCTTAGTACTTAGATCTCCTAACTGTTGTAGTCTAGCAAGAAACTTTTGCTTAGGACCATATGCTAGGGGAACTTTCATCACCTCAGTTTTAGAACCAGATGTACGTCTAAGTTCTATGTTATTAAACAGTGTACCGAAACCGACAACTGTCTTCTTTATTATCTCATGATAACTGTATGTACCAAGCATTAGATGCTACTCCCTTTATTTCCAAATTCACCAAAGGGATTTCCTTGTGTGAAATCAACAATAGAATCTGCTTGAGTCTCAACTGTTGCATTGATATCAAACTCACTATTAACATTATTTATTGTATTATATGTAGCAGTTGTCCAAGCTGCCCCTGAAGTCTGCCCTGTGAGGGTCTCAGGCACCGTAAAGATGCCTGTACGATTGTATACCTGTATCTGTTGTGTTGCTGCATCAAAGGACTTAACTTCAGCAGATACATTAGATGTACCACCAGTGATAATCTCTCCCACTGAGAATGTACCTGTACCACCTGCAACTAGGTTTACTGCTATTGCATTTGCAAAGTTTGCTTCTATAGCATCTACTGCAGCAACACCAGTATCGATATCCTCGTCGCTGTACTGGAACAACTCACAGCGTAATCCCCAAACATATAAACTACCTAACTGATAGAAAGGTTGTTCATGCTCTACGAATTGTATTTCGAATGTTTTGTTTGCTAATGGTATATGAATTAGATCACCTTCGTTAGGTCTACCTTCTACAATTAACTGTGCGTTATCATCTACAGCAGCAGTAAATCTTCTTCGTGACATAACCAGAGTAACCTGATCAGATATTTGTACACCAAACTTACTAAAGATATCTCCATCACCACGAAATCCACCTGAGTCTTCGATATAAACTTCTACTTCGAATGCACCCTCAAACTTGGATAGTGTATCTTCACCAAATACTCCATCCTCTTTTACTAATGTTCTAGGAATGTAAAACACATTCTTTCCAAACATCTTAATCTGTTCGTCAACTAGATCTTGTGTTAGACCTTGTTCACCTGTAGTGCCTTGTGAAAAATACGTGTTAAGTGCCATATCATCCTATCATGTCTAGGGGTGGAGTTTCCCAAGTATTGCGTAACTGCTCATCGAGAATCTTTAACTCTTCTACTGCGTCATTGTATATCATTTCACCGTTAAGAGTTACACCGCCTGGCATCTGAACGTTCTGGAACTTGGTCATATTCTGTCCCCACTGCTTCTTAATTTTTGCAGAACAATAATCTTTTAACCACATCTGATTGTATATCTCTGTCCATGTAGTTGGATCTAATGCTCTCCATGCTTTGATAACAATATACTGATCTGCTAGGGAATCTTCTGTCCAGTCAAAATCTATATGTAATCTATTCTGTACCTGTGAATATCTTACTGGTTTCATACCTTCTAATAACCAGTCAATACTTTCTAAGTGTGACTGAATCATAAAGTAATGATAGAACTGTGTTGATGTAAAATCGTATAGATCATTTAGTCTGATCTGATAACGAATATCAAACATATTTCTAGTTCCTTTGTCAGTAAATGCAAAGAGACCTTCTACCGCTAGTATGTGTTCTGGTATAGAAAGATAGTTTGTTTGCTCACCCCATACTGTAGTACCATCTACACCTGTAGTATTGGCTGCTTGTTTACCTGCAGCGATCTCATCTGCTGTAAATAAATGCTTAAGATAAACTCTCTCAGCACCATCGTAATGATACTGTTGGAATTTTTGTATTCCATAATCTATAGCATCATCGACTTGATCATCAGATACGTTGATCTCTAATACTGGTTTACCTAATCTACGTAAACAGTATTCTTTAAGAGTAGCTTTTGAGTTTGGTTGTGCCATTTAACTTATAGAGCAGCGATTCTAGTCTGGAAGTCAGCAAAGTCTGCGGACGCAGCGACTGTAGACTTGAGGGTAGTTAATGTAATTGTCTCTGCCTGTAATGCAGAGTCAGCAGTTGCACCTTGTGCAGCAGTAGCATAAGCGGTTGCAGCAGTTGCAGCAGCAGTGCCTAGTGTTGGTTTGCCTGTTAGATCATTATATGCACCAGAGAATAATGTAGGTTTGCCAGTTAGGTCATTATATGCACCAGAGAATAATGTAGGAGCACCAATCAGATCAACATATTCTCCACTGGTTGCCACAGTTGCTAAGTCGCCTGGTTGTGTAGCTGATGCAGCAAGTGTACCCTGTGCAGCAGTAGCATAGGCAGTTGCAGCAGTGGTAGCAGCAGTGCCAAGTCCAAGAGTGGCTATGACAGCAGCAGCATCAGCGTCATCAACTAGTGTTAGACCAAATGTGCTGATTGCAGAAGCATCAAGTTTTCCAGTGATACCTGCAACGACACGAGCATCAGCACGAGCGTTGGTGTAGTAAAGGTTGGTTGATCCTTCAGATAGATCATCGGTATCAGCAGCAGTAATTCTTGCATCTGCAAGAGTATTAACCTGAGCATCAGTTCTCTGAGTAAAGGAGATAACACCTGTGCCACTATTGTATGCTAGGTCTCCACCAACAGAGATGTGTCCTCTAGTGCGAGCAGCAGTTGTGAATAGATTTGTAGATCCTTCAGTTACATTGTCTGTATCAATATCAGATTGAGTAACAGAAAGAGTTCCACTACTGTGTGTAATACCAGTTCCGTATGTGAAGTGAGTTCTAGTTCTAGCAGCAGTTGTAAAGAGGTTAGATGAACCTTCAGTTATATTGTCTGTGTCAATGTCTGCCTGTGTGACAGATAGAGTACCACCAGAGTGAGTGATACCTGTGCCATATGTAAAGTGTGTTCTTGTTCTGGCAGCAGTAGTAAAGAGATTAGTTGATCCTTCTACAACACTGTCTGTATCAAACTCAGAGAATGAGAATGCTAGTGTGTATGTGTTAGAAGCATCATCGTAAGTCTTAGTTAGTCCTGTACCTGCAGTTATAAGAGCATTAACTCTGTCATCTACTCTCTCATCTGTGTAGTATAGATTTGTTCCTTCTGTTAGATCACCAGTATCATGATTAGATATAGAAGCAATCGTTGTTGGGATTGTGTAAGAGATGACACCAGTAGAAGCATTGTATGCTAAGTCTCCAGTTACACTAATATGTCCACGAGTTCTAGCAGCAGTAGTAAAGAGGTTTGTTGATCCTTCAGTTACATTGTCTGTGCTAATTTGTGACTGAGTTACAGTTAGTTCACCAGAACCTGCTAGTGCAATACCATTACCATATGTGAAGTGTGTTCTAGTTCTAGCAGCAGTAGTGAATAGATTAGTTGTTCCTTCAGTAACGTTGTCTGTATTAATATCTGCTTGAGTAGTGCTCAAGGTTAAGATGTTACCTGCGTCATCGTAAGTCGCAGTAATACCTGTACCACCTGTGATTAGAGCATCAACTCTATCATCAACTCTTTCGTTAGTGAAGTATAGATTAGTTGATCCTTCAGTAAGTGCATCAGTATCATGGTTCGCAATACTACCAACCTCTGACTGGTTATATGCAATGTTACCAGTAATAGTCAAGTTACCCTGAACCTCAAAGTCAGTTGTTGATCTGAAGTTTGTAACAGTTAGTCTGTTAGTAGAAGGGTTGTATGTAAGGTTAGAAGAGTCAGTTCTAACTTCTGTGTTTCCTGTGTTAGTAGAAACGAAAGTTGGATAGTATGTAAGGTTAGATGATGTAGTATCAGTAACGTCAACTAACGATGCAGTATCAGCATTACCTGTCAAAGCACCTGTTACATTACCAGTGATCTGACCTGTAACTCCAAGAGTTCCACCCATCGTGGTGTTGGTTGTGACATCAAGGGAGTTAGTTGTTGTTAATCCTGTGATTGTTGCAGCACCCGAAGTGGAGTTAAGAGTGATCTTATCAGTTCCAGATCCGTTCTGAAGTTTTAATGTCTTAGTAGATCCTCTTAGTACAACGTTATCTTTAAAGAGTGATGTACTGTTCTGTGTAAGAGCATCATTTAATGTTGTAGTTCCATCTACATTTAACGCAGCATCAAAGTCAACGTTATTAGTGACGTTCAGTGTATCTGTTATTGTTGTTGCGTTATTGACATCTAATGTTCCATCAACAGCAGTGTTACCAGTAGCACCTGCCACTGTAAACTTAGTGGAGTTAACTGCTATCGAACCACCGACTGTCAAACCAGAAGATGTTGTCAAACTGGTAGCATCGATAGTTGATAATGTTGTCTGTCCAGCTACGTCTAATGTTCCACCGAAGTCTGCATTACCAGTTGCACCATTTAAGGTGATTGTTGTACCTGCGTTAGGACCTAAGAATAGATCAGAACCAATGTACACATCTTCATCAACAGTTGCACCACCTGCAGTAATCATCAAAGCAGCATTGCCAGATAGAGATGTTGGGTTAGTGTTATTTGTAAGAGATGTAAGTCCTGTGACTCCTAATGTGTTGGTAACATTTGTTGCTCCATTAACATCAAGAGTTCCTTGTATATCTGTATTACCAGTTGCTGATTGGACTGTAAACTTGTCAGTGCCATCATCTAACTGTATTGCAAATTCTTTATTATCAGCGTTTAATACTACATTGTTTTGGAAAGTAGCAACACCATCAACATTTAGAGTACTGTCTAGATCAGTTGCCTGAGTGACATTAAATGTATCGTCAATAGTTGTCGCACCCTCTACATTAAGAGTACCCTGTATATCTGTGTTACCGTTGTCAGTATCCACACTGAACACAGTAGCACCTGAACCAGTCTGGAATGATACTAGTTTGTTATCTGCTTTAACTGTTAGAGCGTCAGTTATTGTTGTTAACGCATCTACATCTAATGTTCCATTGATAGTTAAGTTGTCATCAACGATAGTCTCACCAGTAGCAGAGTCTAATGTTAATGCACCAGATGCTGTATCAACTTCACTAGATCCACTAACACCAATCTGAATGTTATCAGCAGT
>OCZA010000535.1_pt1 | contig 12982 bp, 13 predicted proteins | sample 1539021 | NCBI WGS metagenome assembly OCZA01 (sample SAMEA2619376, study PRJEB22493) | marine metagenome | biome: marine biome (ENVO:00000447); feature: surface water layer (ENVO:00002042); material: "saline water (ENVO:00002010), including plankton (ENVO:xxxxxxxx)" | depth 5 m | reverse complement strand
AGTAGCGATAACAATATTGATATAGTTTATAATGCAGAAAACCCATTAAAATCAGTCATTTTTATCGTGGATCCCACGATGAGCTGTGATGCCAGATTAGTCTACACCAACGTGGAATTAGAGGGTGAAGGACTCTCCTCTCTGGATGGAGAAAAATTTGACTGGCAGCTATCAGGTGTGACCTATAAGGGAGATGACGCCAGTAAGCTCAATACCAATGGATACACAAGATTTGAATTAATAAGTTTTTATAAACACCACTTCGAAGAACTAGAAGAGCTCTTAGCGCCAGAGGGTATTATCGGATTTTCCCTCAAAGATCCTCAAAACAGATTTGAACCCCAAAGCGTTCAGCATGAGGCATCTGGATTAAGTCGTGCTTTAAGTAATGCCTTAGATGCCTGCCAGGGGTGGACTTGATAAAAAGTATTATTGTATTCTTAATTTTAATCTCTGTGTCCTTTCAGGCTTCTGCTCAAAACCTTCAAGGTAAAGTTTATGTGCTGGGCAGTGTTGATCAGGAGCTTAAAAGTTTATTTGAGCAGACTATCTCTCAAGAACTCCACAGCTATGCTCAAAATATTTCTTTGAACTCCCATTCTCATATTTATGTCTTTCCTTATAGGGATGATCAAATCTGGCGAGTAGTAAGCTTTCATGTTGAAGGAGATCACCATCATAAACAACTATCTCAATTAGAACTTCAAGGGCTTCCCCTCAGATCCCTAGATCAAGTTCGAGAAATTATTGGACTGGATGGATCTCTAAAATATATCGGATGGAATTCTTATAGTGAACTTCCTCCGGAACAAATTTTTCTAGCCTCTAAAGCCATTGCTCAAAACTATCTTTTCTTGCATTTTTAAAAAGCTCCCTTTGGGGGTGCTGATATTTATCTTAACCATGATTTATCAAAGTGGGTTCATTCCCTTGGTAGTGACCGTGGGTATTCTTATTTATGTTAGCGTCATTTTATATTTATATCTAACCTACAACTCCAGGAAATAATCTTAAAAAGCATTGATTTTCAGGCTCATTTGCCTTTTTTATTGATGACATAATTACGCTTGCTGAAATATCTGAGAGGGAATAGAGTTTTACTTATTATATAAGTTTCTGGAGTCACTATGAGTAAACCAAATAACCTTGAATCCTTGTGGATGCCTTTTACGCCCAACAAGACTTTTAAAAAAGATCCCCGAATTATTGTGGGTGCAAAAGATATGCATTTTACCAGTGATGATAATCGTCAAATACTCGATGGCACTGCTGGGCTTTGGTGTGTGAATGCTGGGCATGGTCGAAAAAAAATTCAAGAAGCGGTATCTGAGCAATTAGAAACACTCGACTATTCTCCTCCCTTTCAATTTGGACATCCTAAACAATTTGAACTAGCAAACCGTCTAGCTGAAATCTTTCCTGAAGGAATGAACCATGTCTTTTTCTCTAATTCTGGATCCGAGGCTGTGGACAGCGCTTTGAAAATTGCTCTTGCCTATCAACGAGCCAGAGGTCATGCCACAAAGACGAGATTGATTGGTCGCGAGCGGGGCTATCACGGTGTGGGCTTCGGCGGTATCAGTGTTGGCGGAATGGTAAAGAATAGAATGTACTTTGGATCGATGCTAAGTGGCGTTGATCATCTTCGCCATACTCACAATCCTTCTGTAAACGCTTACTCCCATGGTCAACCTGAGCATGGAGCAGAGCTGGCTGATGATCTGGAGCGACTCGTCCAACTTCACGATGCCTCTACAGTGGCAGCCGTGATCGTAGAGCCCATTGCAGGATCAACAGGAGTTCTTCCACCTCCTAAGGGTTACTTAAAACGACTTCGAGATATCTGCACCAAGCACGATATTCTCTTAATCTTTGATGAGGTTATCTCAGCTTTTGGTAGACTGGGTAAGGCCACGGGTTCTGATTACTTTGGTATCACCCCAGACATTATTTGCTGCGCGAAAGGTTTAACTAATGCCACTATCCCCATGGGGGCAACGGTCGTCCAAGACTATATTTATGAGTCCATGCTCGAAAACGCTGATGCTCCTATCGAGCTCTTCCACGGCTATACGTATTCAGGCCATCCTGTGGCTTGTGCGGCTGCTTTGGCAACATTAGATATATATAAAGACGAGGGTTTATTTGATAATGCTGCGAAAATGAGCCCTGTTATTGAACAAGCGGCCCATAGTCTAAAAGGCACCAAACACATAGCAGATATTAGAAACCTCGGTGTCATAGCTGCCATTGAACTAGAGCCCCGAGGAAACACCATAGGCGCTCGTGGATTTGAGACTATGAAAAAAGCTTGGGAAATGGGGCTGATGGTGAGAGCCAATGGAGATACCCTAGCCTTCTCTCCTCCTCTGATTGTCAATGAAAGCCAAGTCGATGAAATGTTTACAACAGTGAAACAGGCGATAGAGCAAGTAGACTAAAAACATCAATATTACAGCCATTATTTAAATCAAAGGCACCGCTGGACTGATAGAAGCCACAAATCATAATCCATCTATAAAAGAAGACGACTCCGGGAACTATAATAATTGCATTCACACTAAATAATAAGACCGAGACCGTGACCCTCATGAATAAATGGATCTTCATATATTGCTGGTAGAAAATTCTAATCATCAAACCTGTAGTAACGGCTGATAATAATAAGAAGGGGGCATCCAGGCGTGTAACTAAAAATTCATAATACATTTATTAAAAATATATTAAATTACTCCTAATAGAATGCAAAAATACATTTCAGAATTTATAGGGACCTTTATTCTTTTACTCAGCATTGTGGGGTCGGGTATTGCTGGCCAGTTATATACTAGTGATGTGATGCTTATTTTATTTAGTCATGCTCTCGTCATTGGCTTTACGCTAATTTTTATTATTCGTATTTTTGCTGAATATTCTGGAGCTCATTTTAATCCCGTCGTCTCTTTATTGTTTTATCTTTTAGGGGAGCTAAGTTTTAGAGATTTAGTGATATTTGTGATCATTCAAGTTTTAGCTGCAATTTTAGCTACCTTGTTTGCTAATTATCTTTTTGGCTTAGATGTTATAGATATTTCCTCAAAACTCAGAAGTGGTCCAAATATCTATATTTCTGAAATCTTTGCTACTTTTGGTTTGCTCATGGTAATTTTGTTGAGCCGAGGAGATGGAAAAAATATAGTCGCTTTTAATGTGGGTATTTATATAGCTGCCGCTCTTCTTTTTACATCCTCAAACAGTTTTGCTAATCCAGCGGTAACGATTGCTCGAATGTTTACTAATTCCTTTACAGGAATAGACCCGTCAACGGTAATTTGGTTTATTGGCTCTCAAATTCTAGGATTTCTTATAGCTTATATTCTCTATACCCAAGTCTATAAAAAGTAATAATTATCAACGTTTTTGCGATTTTATTTAATAGAGACAATTGTATAAATTGACATGGGAATAAGTTTTTAATATCTAAAATATAAGTTTTATTTTTATTGAGGAGTAGATTTATGAGCGAAGCTAAATGTCCAGTGGCACACGGTGCACTTACAAACATGGAGAAATCAAGTTCTGATTGGTGGCCTAAAAATCTCAATCTCGATATTCTTCACCAACATGATCAAAAAACAAAGCCATTCAATGGTTCCTATAATTACAGAGAAGAAGTCAAAAAATTAGACTTTAAAGCTTTAGAAGCTGACATGCATAAGCTCATGAAAGATAGTCAGGAATGGTGGCCTGCGGATTGGGGGAACTATGCTGGTTTAATGGTTCGTCTCGCTTGGCACTCAGCTGGAACCTATAGAACTGCAGATGGTCGTGGTGGTGGTGGCACAGGCGATCACCGATTTTCTCCTCTCAACTCTTGGCCCGATAATACCAACCTCGATAAAGCTCGAAGATTGTTGTGGCCTATTAAAAAAAAATATGGAAATAAAATTAGCTGGGCCGATCTCATGATCCTTGCAGGAAACATTGGTTATGAGTCCACTGGATTTAAGACCTTTGGATTTTCTTATGGACGAGAAGATATATGGCATCCTAATAAAGATATTTATTGGGGACCAGAAACTGAAGCACTGGCTACAAACAGACATGCTGATAAAAATGATGCCTCCTCCCTGGAGAGTCCTCTAGCAGCAAATCATATGGCCTTAATTTATGTCAACCCTGAAGGCTTCGAGGGTAACCCTGATCCTTTAAAGACCGCTCAACACATCAGAGAGACATTTGCCAGAATGGCCATGAACGATGAAGAGACAGTTGCTTTAACTGCTGGTGGTCACACCATCGGAAAAACTCATGGAAACGGTGATGGCGCTAATTTAGAAGCAGAGCCAGAAGGTGCTGCCATTAAAGAACAAGGTTTGGGTTGGATGAACAACACAACCCGAGGCATTGGAAGAGACACGGTCACTTCTGGTATTGAGGGTGCGTGGACCACAGAGCCCACTAAGTTTGATAATGGCTATTTTTATATGCTTTTTACCTATGATTGGGAGTTAAAGAAAAGTCCTGCTGGTTCATGGCAGTACGAACCCATCAATATCAAAGAGGAAGATAAACCTGTGGATGTGGAGGATCCTTCTATTCGATACAACCCCATCATGACCGATGCCGATATGGCCATGATTAAAGATCCTATCTATCGAGAGATCTCAGAGAAGTTTTACAAAGACCATGACTACTTGTGCGATGCCTTTGCCAGAGCGTGGTTTAAACTGACCCACCGTGACATGGGACCTAATACAAGATACATCGGACATGATCTTCCTAAAGAAGATTTAATTTGGCAAGATCCCGTTAGTGCTGGTTCTAACAGTTACGATATAGAAGGGCTTAAAACCAAAATTAAAAGTAGCGGTTTAAGTATTCAAGAATTAATCTCAACAGCTTGGGATAGTGCGAGAACTTATCGTGGCTCCGACCTTCGCGGCGGCGCTAATGGTGCTCGTATTAGACTAGCTCCTCAAAAAGATTGGGCGGGCAATGAGCCTGCCAGATTATCGAAAGTGCTTTCAATTCTAGAACCTCTCGCCTCTGAAGCGGGTGCCAGCATTGCCGATACAATTGTGCTTGCGGGTAACGCAGGATTGGAGATGGCTATTGAAGCAGCTGGGTCTAAAGCCCCTGTTCCCTTTCATCCTGGAAGAGGTGATGCCACGGAAGAGATGACAGACGCAGAATCATTTTCTCAACTAGAACCTATCCACGATGGTTTTCGAAACTGGTCAAAAGAAGATTACGCAGTCAGCGGTGAGGAGATGCTCTTGGATCGATCTCAGTTAATGGGACTTACAAGTGTGGAGATGACAGTTCTTATTGGTGGAATGCGAGCTCTTGGTGTGAACCATGGAGGTAGCAAAAATGGCGTATTTACTGATCAAGTTGGTGCTTTAACCAATGATTTCTTTGTGAATTTATTAGATATGAAGAATAAATGGAAACCTTCCAATGGTCACTATGAAATAATTGATCGTGCAAGCGGTAATGTCAAATGGACAGCTACTTCCGTGGATCTTGTGTTTGGCTCAAATTCCATACTTAGATCTTACGCGGAAGTCTATGCTCAAGACGATAATAAAGAGAAGTTCATTGAGGATTTTGTAGCAGCATGGACTAAGGTTATGAATTCAGACAGATTTGAATTAAATAATAATTAAAATAAGGATTCATGTTTAATTACGGGAATATCCAACTCAAAGTTTGTGGTATTACGGATATTAGATCCCTTGAGATAATACAAAGATACTCTGTGAGCAGAGTGGGCTTTGTCAGTGATAGCTTATATGGTCCTAATACTTTATCAGTTGATGAAATTATAAAGCTAAAAAATAAATCTTATGAATTAAAACTTAATCCAATTCTTCTTATTGGTAATTTAGAAATCACAGAAATAATTAAAGTGATTAACAAGATAGGCATTAAAGAAGTATGTTTAGCAAATCAATACACTTACGAGGAAATACAACAATTAATAAATAGTACAGATATTAAAATGTCTATTTCTGTTAGTTATAATAATCATGATTGTGATTTCTTTCAAAAAATTAAGAATATGATTAGTAGTTTTTATTATGATTTAAATATTTACCACGAAGATAAAATCGAAAAAAAAGAACTCTCCGAATGTATTACCCAAATAAATGAGCTAAGACAATTTTCAAAACCACTGTACCTAGGGGGAGGTATTAATATTGAAAATATTAAAGAAGCAGTTAGAACTCTTTCTCCTTTTGGAATAGATATATCAAGTGGATTGAAGAAATCGAATACTCTCGACGAAGAGAAGCTTAAAAAAATCCTCGATAGTCTTGGGTTTGACGAGATTGTTTGATAATAAAACGCTCGTTCAGATTACTTAAAAGATTTTTGTAAGTTTTTTTCGTGTTTAAGTCAATAAATTGGGGGTTTAAATCAAGAATAGGTTTTAGCACAAAATCTCTTAGATGGGCTGAAGTATGGGGAAGTGTAATGAGATGATTTTTAATATTTAAATTTTCAAATTGTATTAGATCTAAATCAATTCTACGGGGACCATTTTCAATAAATTTATTTTTCTTAATTTTTTTTTCAATAAATTGCATTTTACTAAATAGTTCATTGAAGAATAAATTTGTATGAAACAAGATTGCAGCATTGTGGAAATACTTTTGATTAGTTGGGCCAAAAGGCTTTGTGAAATAAACTTTGCTGATTTTGTCAACATATCCAATTTTATTTAATAAATTTAAAGCCTGATTAAAGTTATTCTTCCAGTTACCAATATTTGAACCTATCGCAATATAAGATTTATATTGAAATGCTGACTTTTTGAGCATTATACTTTTTTGCAATTACTATTTTATTAATCTCTAATAGCTGTATATCTATCGGGAATTTTTTAAGAATTACTTTTTGAAGTTCTGTAATTAGTTTTTCGAGTGTTTTATATTTTGAGGAAGAGACAAAGTCAGTAATTTCCCTTTTTAAATCTGCGTAACTTGTCACATTATCAATATTGTCTAGATCTTGATTTTCATCGAGATTTATTTGACACTTAAGTGTGATTAATAATTCTTGCGGCTTTAATCTTTCCTCATCATAGACACCGATGATGCAGTGCACACTCATATCTTTTATTTCTATTAGAAAATTCACTTATTCAATACCTTTAATACTTTTATCATTTGATTGGTCTCTTGGACATCATGAATTCTAAAGGAATTAACTCCTTGGGATAATGCATGGGCGACTGAAGCTAGGGAGCCCCCTAATCTTTCATCTGTCTTTGAAGGATCAATAAAATTAATCCAGCTTTTTCTTGAGGAGCCCAATAAAATTTGAATAGGAAGGTCACTATATTTTTTTAAGGACCTCATTAACTGTAGATTTTGATTGAGAGTTTTACCAAAACCTATACCTGGATCAAACCACACTTTCTTAGTATCTATATTTAAATTAGCTAATATTTTCAGTCTTTTTTTAATAAAATTATCAAATTCCTTAGTCATATTTTTACTAGGTTTGAGGTTTTTTTGCATGTCTTTAGGGGTTCCTATTTTATGCATAAGGAAAAGACCTGATTTATACTTTTTGGTAAGATGGAAGAGTTCATCAGATCCACCATTGATATCGTTTATAATATGTACTCCTTTTTTTAAGGCATATTCTTGTGTTTCTAACTTATAAGAGTCGAGTGAAACTAAATATTTGTCATAGTTTAAATAAGGTAAAATTTTTGAAAGTCTTTTAATTTCCTCTTGGTATGTAATTGGAGTGCTATTTGGTTTGGAGCTCTCAGCGCCGATATCAATGATTTGGGCACCATTGTTTATCATAGATTTAATATATTTCATGGCGGATGAGCGAGTAAAAGTTTTACCTCCATCACTAAATGAATCAGGTGTGAAATTACAAATACCTACCAATAAGGGATTTTTAATTTGAAAAGAATGTTTATTAAATTTCATAATAATTTTTATTTACCATATTCTTATAACCTTTTTTTAATTTGATAAACATTTTTGATGACTTTCTTTTCCACGCTATATCAGGAATGGAATTTATAGAAATAATACCCCTCCCTGATCCAATGGATATAATTTCTGAATATTCATTTAAATTTTCGAGAAGTATTTTCTTTTTATGAAATTTGAATTTTATTTCATTCTGAAGTAATTTAAGCGTATTGCCATAATAATACCCCTCTTGAGGTATATAAAGTGTATCTGATTTTACAAATATTAAGTTTGTAACTGCCCCTTCAGTAATTTCATTATCTCTTGATAAGATTATTTCATTCTGGGAATAATCAATTTCACCCATAAATTTTAATAATTTTTTGTAGTATAAATTTTTATGGATAAAATCTTTTCTTTTATAATTTTTGATGAAACCAATTACACTGTCTTGTGTTTTTATTCTTTTTCTCAAAGAAACAGAAAGTGTTTTTCCATTACATGCAATTCTGAGTAAGTGATTATAAGTTTTGATCTTTTTAATTTCATCTCCAACTAATTTTTGAATTAATTTGGGAGTAATGGTGATCCCAAATTTATAGTCTTTGCATGATTTATTGAAGGTTTGAAGGTACCTTTGAAGCCCAATAAAATGGGGTTTTTTTCCGATTATTGGAATAGAAGTAAATACTCCTCTTTGACCCCAGAGTGGCTTAAATAAGCTTAATAAACTTAAGTTATTTTTTAAATTGTATGATTTTGCTAATAAATTGTTTGCCATTCGGTGTCAAAAATGAGTCCGGGTGAAATTGTAATCCACAAATATCATTGGTGTGGCTTTCCAAGCACATTGCAACATTTGTCTCTTCACATCTCATTGTAATATGCATTGAGGAGGAATCAAATGGCTCTTTTAGTTTTAAGGAGTGGTATCTACCTACTTGATACATATGATTATTAGGGAATCTCAAACTTTTATTATTAGTTCGAATGTAGGTTTGATAACCATGAAAAATTTTTTCTTGTTTGGATATAATTCCACCTTCTCCATTAGCTATTAATTGAAAACCAAGACAGATACCAATAATTTTTTTTTTAGTTTTAAATTTCTCATATATTTCTAGAGATATTGGATAGTCAAGGGGCTTACCAGGACCAGGAGAAAAAATAATGATATCAGATTTTTTTACTGTGCTTTCTTTAACATCATAATAATTTTTTACTTCAAGTTTACCAAAGCTAGATAATAAATGTGCTAGGTTGTATGTAAAAGAGTCTTCGTGATCTATTAATAATAATTTCATTTTAGTAGATCTAATAAGGATTTAGCTTTAAGAAAGTTTTCATGATACTCATTTTTAGCAGTACTATCTAAGATCACCCCGCTAGCAACAAAAACTTCATTATTATTATTAAAATTTAAGATTGACCTAATAATGATATTAAAACTCATATCTTTTATGGATCGAAAATATCCAAACGATCCAGTGTAAATCCGCCTTGGTTCTTTTTCCTCTTTATTAAGAAGTTTTAGGGTATTAATTTTAGGGCATCCTATAACTGAACCACCCGGCATCATAGCTTTAACAATTTGAGATAGCTTAACCTTCTCATGCAGTGTGCCAGAAATATCAGATACATTATGATAAATATACTGGTACTTTTGAACAAATTTAAGCTTTTGAATTTTTACTGAACTGGGTTTAGTTATACGGCTCAAATCATTTCTCTCTAAATCTACAATCATATTGTGTTCTTTATCTTCTTTTTGATTATTCTCAAAAAATTGGCGTGCCTGTTTTGTGGATTTAATTTTTTTTCTACTAACTGTTCCTGCTATGGGAGATGTGACTATTTTATTGCCTTTCACTTTAAATAAATTTTCTGGGGAACAGCTAATGACATTAAACTCTTTAGTTCTTATACAAAAAGACTCGGGGCTTAAATTTTTTTTCATTAATTGAAAAAACAATTTAGCAATATCTAAATCCTTCTTGTTGGAGTATTTCTGTGCAATCTTAATTTGATAAGTCTCTCCAGCTTTAATATTTTTTTTAAATTTATTAAATATTTTTTCATAATTTTCAACACTTGGACTAACTTTAATTTTGTTTTTACTTATATTTTTGGAATTTTTAAGAGGTTTTAAACTTTTTATTAAATCTAGTTTGGATTTAGTAAAAATATCTATTTTTGAGTCTATGACTATTTTAGTTTGAGGACGAAAAAATACTCCCTCAGGAAAAGCATGTTTGTCTTTATTGACTGTTAAATTTAGATTTTTACACAGCAATTCGTATCCAAAAAAGCCAATATAACAATCGTATTTTTTCTTTGCTTTAAATTTATCTAACTTGTTTAGAAATTTATCTAAATTATTGATATTAAGGTTTATTTTTTCAATAAAATCAGTGTACAGCTCAAAATTATTTTTTTCTGAATTTCTATAAATGATTATATCTTTGTCAGAGGCTAATAAAGATTTAAGAATAGCTGAATTATTCATGTGGCAATTCTAGTTATATAGATTTTTTATTCAACTAATGCTCTTAATAAACATTATTTTTATAAATTAAAAAAGCACCCTAACCTTTGGGGTGCAGCGGATCTATTTGAAGCGATCAACCTATGATTAACCGTCGTAATTAATTTTTTGTAGGATATCTAGAACGGCTTTTCTATTTGAAGCAATTTCTTGTAAGTCAATAGGATCAAACTTAGCGTTGTTGGCTAGGGCTTGAACTCTCTCTGAGGCTGAGACATTAGGGTTAACTGGAAATTCATTATTATCGTTAGCATAAATCTCTTGAGCCTCATCACTTAATAAAAATTCTAAGAAGTCTAAAGAGGCATCATAATTTTTAGCATTGATAATTGCTATTCCAGAGATATTGACATGACTTCCATAGCTATCTTGATTAGGGAATATTGGAGAGACCTTATCTAACCAGACTTTTTGATTAGGATCGTCCATCATTTTAAAATAATAGTAATGGTTTCCGATACTTAGATCACAAACTCCTGCATAAATAGCTTTGATTTGGTCTCTATCATTGCCTTGAGGTTTTCTTGCTAAGTTTGCTTTTAATTTCACAATATAATCTTCAAACCATTCTTCTCCGTGGTGGGCTATTAAGCCTGAAAAAAGTGACACATTATAGGGGTGAAATCCTGACCTCGTACAAACTCTACCTTTGTATTCAGGTAGGATTAGATCTTCATAAGAAATCTCATTAAGATTGAGTTTATTATGAGCATAAATAACCCTGGTTCTCATAGTTAAACTAGTCCAGTCCTGAGTTTGCAAATTTGCCGGTACTTTATCTTGTATTGGTATATCTACATTTGCACCCGCTTCTGCAATATCAATTAATCTTGCTATATCTGCTGATAAAAAAATATCAGCAACTGGATTATCTTTTTCGAGGATTGTTTTTTGAACCAGTCCTTTTTTAGAGAAAATCCATTCAATTTTATTTCCAGAATTTTGTTCATATTGGTCTATCAGAGGCTTTATAAGAAAGGGTTGTCTTTCAGAATACACTTTAATGGTAGTGCCTGCTTCTGCCCTGCTTACGGCAACATACATAGATGTTAGCGCAAATATGATTGCACTTATTAATGCTATTTTAGCTTTCATGATTATTAGAGATTTATAAAGAATATTGAAGGGAAAAGAATAGTTTAATTTTTTGATACTCTATTGCAGCTATTGTAAGCTTTTTTTGAAGTATATTTCAGATTCATCCTTCACCTTTTTTTTTCTACCAAATAATAAGTAAAATCTTTTCTTAAAAAAACCAAGAAACTCTAATACTGGAATGGTATAGAGTTCTTTTAAGGTATGTTTTTTTTGATCATCCTCTGTGCCCAGTCCTAAAGTCAAATTATCAGTATCTTCCGAATGATGGAGAGATCCAAAAATCCAATCCCAAAGAGCCAAGGCTGCACCATAATTTTTATTATAATGTTCTTTTGCTACAGAGTGATGAAGGTGATGCTGAGCAGGTGAAATAAGAATATATTCTAGCCATTTCCAATATCGTATTCCAATATGAGAATGTCGAAGGTTAGATCCAAAAATATTAAATAAAAAGACGAATAAATTTGCACCGAGTATTGTGTATAAATCAACTCCGCTTCCAAAAAAATAAACAAAAGTAGAAATAGTGACACCTTGTGCAAAAGCAGATCGTAATGTGAAAACTAGTCCCTCTAAAGGATGAGTTCTAAAGACAGTCATAGGAGTAAGGTTTGTGGCTGAATGATGAACTTTGTGTAAAGCCCATAAAAATGGCCATTTGTGCATCCATCGGTGAACTATATACTTGGAAAAGTCATCGACTATAAAGTGCGTTAGAGTAAATAAGCTAATTATTAGATACTGGGGAGCTGATGAAAATAAGCCCATTTCAATAAACTGAATTTCAAAGAAGAAGAAATATAGAGCTGTGGCTATTGTAATTTGGGTTAGCAAGTGGGGTGATACTAGTAACATGATTATTTGATTGATAAAAAAAACCTTGTAATCGCTTTTTGCTGATTTAGAGAAAAATATTTTGCGACTAAAAATAAACTTAAATGAATCTTTAAGCGATTTTTTTTTATAAAAAATCAACCAACCTGTGGCAATCAATATTGATAGAAATAGATAAAGAACAAAAACTCTTTTTTTAGGATTAGTAAACTGGTCTATTAGATTTTGAAATATATCAAAGAAAAATTCCATAATTACATTATCAGCATAACATGGCCCTCCTAGAAGGGAAGGCCATGCTTCGTCTCTTTATGTGTCAGTGTAGGAGAAGAGACAAACTAGTCGTTCTCTGCGGAGTCAGAAGAACCTAATTTTGATGCAAGATCTGACATATCTGCAAGCATATCGTTTGATTTTGCAACTACGCCAAATTCGTCGATCATCAGTTTTTGTACTTTTAACATATGAAGCTTGGCATCATGCATTGAATACACTTTATCCATTACATAATTACCATTTACATCTATGCCAACAATTTGGGTTTCATCCATCAGCATTGGGCCAAAACCAATCATTC
>OCZA010000534.1_pt1 | contig 12995 bp, 20 predicted proteins | sample 1539021 | NCBI WGS metagenome assembly OCZA01 (sample SAMEA2619376, study PRJEB22493) | marine metagenome | biome: marine biome (ENVO:00000447); feature: surface water layer (ENVO:00002042); material: "saline water (ENVO:00002010), including plankton (ENVO:xxxxxxxx)" | depth 5 m | reverse complement strand
TGCTCTTGATAGACCAAACAAGCTCTGATTAGATATTGAACATCGCCATTGTTTAGACGCATTTTTTCATTAGGTATTCATACTATAATTATACTCAATATTATATCACATTACACGTTGTGTTAGCAATTCCAAGCTCTTAGTGATTTGTTGATCCTACTATCAGGATCACTGGCAGTTTTCTTTGAAGTTAATTTCTTTTTCATTCCTTTCATTCTAGCACAGAATGATGAGCGACGGGGATTTCCAACCTTCTTGCTTGGTGCTTTAAGGTCAGATCCAGGATTTGATCTTTCGTAAGACTTCCTACCCTTCTCATTAAGTCCACCTTCTTTGTTCTTGCCAGCCTTCTTTGTCCAGGCTGCACCTTCTAAAATTCCGTTATCCTGCACATTGGCAGACTCAGCGAGTCTTTTAAATTCTTTGTATCTCATGTACCATGTCAGGGTCTCTGCATTTATTTATGCATTTATAGCACTGTTAGTTACACCATGTCGCTGATATGCAGCAGGAGTTCTTGTAGTGTTATTAGTATTTCTTGCTTGATATGTACCAGGTGTTCTTGTTGTATTGTTAGTATTCCTTGCCTGATAGTCTCCATTCCAGTTCTTATATGTAACTGTTGCCCATCCTTCATTACCAGAAAACTGGTTGACAGTTGAACTGCCAGGTTGAGGATCTACTGGATCACAATTCTTATCGTTTCTTTGATATGCCATTAGCGTTTACCTCCACCCATTTCTTTGAGCATTTTTTGTAACTCTGTAGTACTACCAACAAACATAGCGTTGTTAGTGACTTTACTAGGACCTCTTTCTTCTGCAGAAATATCCTTCATCTTTTTATGTAGGTCTTGAAGTTTTTCAGTCATATCTGAAACATGCTTCATTGCTGCTACAGCAACTTCGTACGCTCTAGGATGCCCACTTTCCTGTGCAACCTCTAACGCTCCTCTGACTGCCTCCTGACCCTGATCTATGAGAGAGTACAACTCTCCACGAGTATATTCATAATCTTTTTCTAAATCATCTTCCTTAGATTTTACCTTAGGTATATTAGGTTTTGTAACAGGTTCTACTTCCATGTTAAGAAGTTCTTCCATATTATCTTCTAGGTTCATAAGAATTCTATCCCTTCATTAAATCCAAAGTCATCACCAGCATCTACTAATACATCATCAGCAGCATCTATCTGACCATCACTATTGATATCTGTTTTTGCTTTTGGTGTGTATGTTCTTGTAATAGTTCTGCGGTTAGTTGCAGCATCACCAAGTGTCTCATGTATGATTGCTTTCTTGATAACATCTGATGTGTTGTAAGGACCGTATAGATAAGTCTTCATCTGGAACTGTAAAGTATAGATGATATATCTACGCTCATAGAAACTGTCGTCCCATGTATCTTCATATGATACATTGTTTAATACAACAGCAATATCTCTCTTCTCATTCATATCAGGAATCATGTTGAGAGTTACAGAGAATGATGGTTGGAAGTATGGTAGTATCTGCTCAGTAATCTGTAGAGCATCGTCCTGTGACTTTGCCATGACACCAAGTTCAAACGATAAGTTATATGGCACGGGAACGTACTGTACTCTTACCTCTTCTTGATTCCCATTGATGATTGTTTTATATTTTTGTATAGGAGAAGTTTTACGGGTAGGATCATAATCAATACTTGTCATTTCAAAGTACAGTCTAGGTAAAGTAATTGCTACCTTTCTAGAACTAGCGTTCTCTTCTAGACGTACAATAAATTTTTGCTTAGGACCGTATGCCAACGGTACTTTTAATTCTTCTAATACAGCACCAGTGCTTGGATCTGTACTCTTCATTGTAATATTATTGAAGAGTGTTCCAAATGCTATGATGTTCTTACGAACTATCTGGTTGTAAAAGTGTGATCCTAACATTAGATACTACCTGTAAAATTACCAAATTCACCGAATGGATTACCTTCTGACCAATCAACTACATTGTCAGCTTCATTTTCGATTGCTCTATTCTGATCGTATTCACTTGCTGTATTCTGTAATGTATCAAAGGTTGATACAACCCATACAGCACTACTATCATTTCCTGTGAGTGATTCGTTTGCAGCAAATGTTCCAGTCCTATTAATTACCTGTAGTATTCTTGTAGAACTATCCCATGCTTTGACTTCTGCAGTGGTAGAAGTAGTACCACCAGTTACTGTCTCACCAACAGTAAAGTCTCCTGTGCCACCAACACCCATTGTAAGAGATATAGCAGTATCGAATAATACTTCTATTGCATCTATCTCTGCAATACCAGTTGCAAGATCGTCTGAACCAACCTGATATAGTTCTGCAGTAATCGCATAAAATTGAATCTTACCAAACTGGAAGAATGGTTCTTCCTTTCCGACATACTTAATTTCATACAAGTTCTGTGTGAGAGGATAATATAATAAGTCTCCCTCATTAGGTCTCTCAGGAACTGTGAGTTTTGCAGACATACTATGCTCTGCTACTTCTTCATCCCATCTTTTTGTAGACACACGAAAAATTATCTCGTCTGTGATGGTCAAACCAAATTTACTTATGAATTCTGCATTATCTCCAAAACCCATGACGTTAACTAACATCATTTCTATTTGGAATTGGTCTTGATACTTGGTGTATCTAACTTCATCCAAAGTGCTATCTGCTAAGATTGTTTTGGGTAGATAGTATATGTCAGAACCAAACAGTTTGATTTGCTCATCCACAAGATTCTGAACGAGGGTTTGTTCACCACTGTGACCTTGATGATAAGTTGGGAAATAGGAACTGGTAGGCATTTTATCCGATCATATCCATTGGCGGTATAGCATACTTACTGAGAACTTCTGCTTCGATCTTCTCAATTTCTGCTAGTGCGTCCATGTAAAGTTCTCTACCATTAAGTGTTACACCACCTGGTAGTTGTACATTATTATATTTGATTAAGTTCTGTCCCCACTGTTTCTTTAACAGTGAAGTAGCATATCTTTTTACAAATATATCATTATACATTTCTGTTGCATCTGTAGGATCAATCATACGATGAGCCTCTATCAATAGATTCTGTCCTTCTTGTAAGAAGTCTTTATCTATGTCAAGATACAAACGATCACGACGCTGAGTATATCTAAACTGCTGGAATGAACCATTGTTTAAAACCATATCTAGAGTCTCTAGATATTGTTTGGTCATGTAGTAGTTTAAGATATCAAGGGATCCAAAAGCATACAAGTCATTTAAGAACATTCTATACTCAACACCAAATAAGTTAGAACGAATAGAGTTACCTACCATTCCAAAAACCTTACTGATACCAGTTACATGAGCTGGTATAGGTATATAATTTGTTGCTTCATTCCAAGTTACAGTATCTGAACCATCTGTTTTTGTTGTAGAAACAGTTGCTGCAAGACGAGTCTTATCAGCAGCAGTTATCTCATGCACAAGATAACAACGCTCCATACCATTGTAACAATTCTCTTGGAAGAACTGAAACGTGTCGTCTATAACATTATTTACTTGTTCATCATCAACGTTAACCTGTAACACAGGTTCTCCTAAATTCCTCTTACAATATGTAATCAGATCAGTTTTAGATGCTGGCGTTGCCATTAGATACTATAATCCCTTCTTTCCTATTTAGGAAGGTTCAACGCTTGCGGGTGCTGCGTCAGGTGTTTCTTCTTTTTGTTCTAGTAATCCTAGGGTTTCTAGACCACCTACTAATTTAAGTTTATATTCTTTTGCTTTTGCTAAATTTGTTTCCAACTCTGTTATTTGAGCATCAGTCTTACCTATTTGCTCTTCAAAGTTTGTTTTCAGTTGTGCAGGATCCATGGTTATCAGGGTATGAAATTAAAATTTATTACGAATCGAGGTTTCTCTGTTGGTTTACTACTCGAATGAAATCGTAGACCATCAAAGAAAACGCATCTACCTTTTATAGGAGATACTCTACTATTTATACCATATTCAGCAAGCGGTTCCCCGTACATCCTTTCGCTAAAATACGTGTCACCGTCACTGTTTGATGCATAATATAGGCATGTCAAATGTGGGTCTGGTAGATCAACATGCATAGAATCATACTCCTTTGTTCTCACACCTGGCGTTTGTAAAAAACATCTACCACGTATGACTTTTGATATTGATATGCCTGTGTTATGACATGCTTCAAATACTAATGGAAGAAACAATCCAGAATATTTACTTGTAGAATTGCCATTCAATATAAACATATGAGAGAAACCTACTAACTGACTCTCACCATCTTCACTAAGATTGTCATGGTACACCCACCTAAAGTCTGTATCATATCTCATAGTGCTCTCTATAAGATTTTGATAGTTAGGATTAATACAGTTGTCTTTAATAATGTTCTTCATCTACACCCTCCACATTCCATATCAAATTACCAGATACTGTGACCCTTTCTTTCTGTGTAGATTTAAAAGGATATACAGCATGTTTAGTTGTAGATGGAAACATAAGTATTACACCGTTCCAAGAGTTGTCTACTGGAAGAACATCTGCTTCTAATTGGAATGCACCATTACTGTTATGTGATTCTCTTTCTTCAGAACCATATGGTATGTCTGTAAAGATTACAAAACTTACAATACCAGAATGAGTATGTATAGGATTGTATTCATACTGTTGCTGATAATTTACCCATAGGTTTCTTAGTCTTATGAAAGGAGTTACATTTTTAGTATCTTGAAAATCCCACGGGCATGTTTGATATACCTGAGACCATAACTGTGTAGATAGTCCAACAACATATTCTTCAAACTGTGAACTCCAATCAGATAGACTAGATTGTTGTTCTAATGCACCAGCAAGTTTGTTGTTGTAATTCCAAGTCTCTTCCTTCCTTCTTGTCTGTGTGTAAGAAAGTAATTCTTGATATAAATTTTGTGGCATTTTCTCTGATAGAAAAGAGAAACTATCTTGACTGTACATCATGCGTATAAGTCAGCACTTAAACTGTATCGTTTTTCATTTTGAATACCTTTACCAGGCATGTGTGGTAGGTTAGATGGAAAGATAAACCAAGTTAATAATTTCTTAGGTAGAAAATATGGATCTCTTTTTGGCATAGGAAACATAGTAGTTCCAGACTCACCTAGTTTTATATACATTATACCAGATAATGTAAAGGGATTCTCTGGATTGTGTGAGTGCATGTATGGTTCTATTGGATTATCATTCCAATCTACATACACCCATGAATTTATTTGAAAATCAAATATGTCCATACCCCAGTATCTAGAACAAGCATCATGGAATGACCATTTTAATTTTTTAATAATAGGTTCATCATACTCCAAGAAGTCATCTTTACCATCAGTAAAGGTAAGTTTAGATACGTGAGCCATATTTTTAGTAAGAGCACTGTTCTCAACAGAAGTATCAATAAACTTTACCAGTTCATCTGCATCAATGTCTACTGGATATTCTCTAATTCCTAATACCATTTTCTTGTATTCTGTGCAATTATATTATCGTGAATATCAGGATCACAAAATGAGAAAGCAATCGTAGTTCTAATCTCATTACCTATCAATGTGTTAGGTGGTTGTCCTTTATGCAACCAGTTTGAGGGAAGTAATGCACCTGTATTGGGTATGTATGGTACGTGATGATATTCTTCATCTGGTGTTTGACACACAAATTCACCACCCCATTCCTGATCCCAATGTGGTTGATTAAAGTATATAAATGTCCACACACCATGTTCTTCCCAGTCCTTATGAAACATTGTATTCTGTCCTGCTGTCTGTCCATTAGCATGTATCTTACAGAGTTTTATATCTCTCCTAAGAAATTTCATTATCTTTAATCTAATAGTAGTAGCACACTTAGTGAATATTAAATCTGTTCTTAATGGATGTTGCCATGATACTGGATCTCCTTTACCATAAGATGCATTATTAAATGTCCATGTAGCAAGAGTGCTCATAGAAGGAGACTTACGATCAAAGTAATCCCACAATGGTATTATCTCCTCTTCAGATAATACATTATAAATGACGTGAGGTTTATTCATTAATCACCCCATATTTGAATTGTATATCTATGCTCAGGTGCATCATGTCCAACAGTAGTCACTAGATGACTTTCACTACAGTCATTCAATACTAACATATTTTGCTCTGGTAAAACTGCTCTGTATACATCAGGTTGATTAGGATTTTCATCTAGATTTAGATCAGCATGATCCATCCATACGAACCAACCACCAGCATTTGGATGCCAATGTTCATTCAAATATAATGTTGCACCAAACAAATGATGGGTGTCGGAATGTACTCCAATACCAGCACCAGGTTGCCACACATTATATCTACATGTCAACTCCTTATACTCAGCATGTGGTTTTAAATGCGTTGATATCTCATCGCTGAATACTTTAGGAATAGCAGTAGCAATAGTTGATCCATGAATACCCTGTCTTAAAAATGGTTTCCATGCAAAGTTACTAGATGACCAGCAATCAGTATTCAACTTAGATCTAAAGTCGTCTACACATGCATCAAGTAATTGTTTAGGTAAAAAGTTTTTTATTATTTTCATACCCACCAAAGCCATCCAGTTATAATATATTTCTCATGTTCTTCTGATATCACACCTCTATGCTTATGGGTAAGTCCTGCAGGAAAAATTACTGTGTTGCCTTTCTTTGCCTCTACAGTATAATCTTGATAAAAGAATTCAGTTCCAGCATTAGGAACATCATTTAGATATGTAATGTATACAAATGCTCTATCACATCCATCAGATCCTGATGCATCTACATGCCAAGTATAGAAACCATCACCTGGTTTATAGTACTGAATCTGTGGTAGTCTTTGCATTACAAATTCCTGACCATGTATAGTTAAAGATTCTAAGTAACTAGCAAGAAATTCATCTAACTGTTCTTTGTATAAATCAAATTTATAATCACTAGGTTCTCCTAGTTTACCAGCATCTTCAATAAAGAAGTCTCTACTCTTTTTTATTTCGGGCATGACACTTCCACCACCTACACGACCAGCATAAGTTAAATCTATTTTATCGGCGTCTTTGTATAGATCTATAAGGCGATCACATATATCAAGATCATTTAATGTATATTCTTTAATAAATTTCATTTATATGCAGGTCCTTGTGTCCATCCTACAAGAGAATGTCTAACACCTTTCGTTACTGGTTTGACTCTGTGTGGAGTATCAGCATGAAATATTATTACATCTCTCTTCTTTAATTCTACCACAATTTTCTCAGTTGTCTGTATTTCAAATTCACCACCTTCAAAATCATCATTCAACAAAACTGTAAAACTTATTTTACGTATCCTACCCTCAGGTCTCTTTTCTTTCGTCCAACCCATCTCATCACAATGCCAATCATAAAAATCACCTACATCATATTTTGTACGTTGTAAAGGTTCTATAAAATCTACATCTAAATCCCATCCACATTGTTTGTTAGCAAAATACACAAGACCATCCATCATTGCATAAACTTCATCATTGTCTATCCAGCATAACTTTGAACTTCTATCTTTATTATCTTGTGCTTGATATTTTAAACCATCCCATTGATCTGTCTTACCCGATTCATAATCTTGATATGGTTCTATTGCTTTTTCTAATTGTGGAAAGAAATCGTCATCAAGATGTACTATCATATACTGATGTTTGAATGAATTCATTTTTGTAGAACCATAATATGTAAACCATTCCACCAACCATTAGGATCTTCTGGAACCTTAGTTAGAATCTTTCTCTCAAACAATAAGTTGAGTTTATTTTCTTTAATCCAAAATTCACATGATTGCACAACTCCCATAAAGTTTGCATCATCAACAACAAGAATAAACTTGTCAGCAAAACATGGAATCAAGAATGTTAGATTATCATACTGAGCTTGTGGATCATGATCAGCATCATAGAAAATAACATTAGGTTGTTTGTGTACATTTGCAGGGGTTAGATCTTGAATAGACTTAGGACAAAAATATTGCTTCTCTTCTAGTCCTGCCCAAAATATTTTTTTAGGATCTTCATATCCTTCTACTTCTACATCATCTCTAAATGGTGAAATTTCTTTTTCTGAATAATTATCTACAGCAAATGATTCTACATTTCTATTCATAGTAGCAGCAAAGAATGTACTACCAGCATGGACGCCAAGTTCCATGTAGATTGCATCTGGTTTAGATAATAAATTATTTAAAAAATGTCTTACTATATTTGATGACAAACCTTCATACTTATATCCTTCTTCTACAAAATTACTTTCTCTTCTTGCTGCCTTGTCAATAGATTCTAATACTAATTTAATGTCATCATCAAAATGTCTGTCGTTCTTTTTCATTCTAGACTGAACAACAGAATCACAGTAATTACAATCCCAACAGTCAAACTTACAAGTCTTAATTTTTTCACGCCATATATCAATAGGTCTTTCTTCTAGAGATACGTCTTCAATATAATCATTAAACTGTGGGTGTAAAATCTCTTCATTGTTTTTCCACCTACTAATAATACTCATACTCTCCATAAGACGCATAGCATTTTCTCTTCCATGCATCTTGAATACATCTATACCAAGATCAATAAACTCTTCCCAATCCTTTTTCCATGGAGGAATAGTTGCTGCTTTTAATGATGCAGCAGGATCTTTCTCATCCCATGTAGAACAAGATACTCTACTGATAGAATCATTAAAATATTGTGGGTCATCTTTCTCCCTCACCATATTGTAATGATAATGTTCTGGCATGATCGGACATCCACCCCAACACCACTCATTAGAAAGTAATGATATCTTAACAGGTTTACCTATAGATGCACAATACTCTTTTGCTTTTTTAATTCTTAGTAAAGAATCTCTATCACGCATGAGATCTCTATCTAGATTAATATAATAGAATCCTGCCTTTGCAAGATTTACTATTTCATTTGGTCTAGTAACTTCTCTAAGAATAGTATTCTTTACTTTTAGTTCTGGAAACTCTCTTTGGATTTGACCAGTCAACATCCATGTTGTATGAGGTAGAGTAACTATACGAACTCCGTTCTCATATAAAAATCTAAAATTTTCAATAAAAATATCCAAGTTCTCCTGTGTAGGATCTACTTGGATATTATTGAATGTTGCTGACAGAGGTATCCCAGTCTCCTGTGACACAAACAAAGCATTCAAAGTTGTCTCTCTGATGTCACCATCAATTACATCACCCATCGCATCTTGTGTGAAGGGTGGCATACGACATGTAAAATAGATATCATAGATATATTCCTTATGTTCTTTTAGAAAAGGAATAAATTGGTTTACTACGAAATCCTCAGGTAGTTTTGTATTAAGCGGTATTGAGAATGAGGCCATATTCTACTATCACTTTCTCCATGTATAAATGTTCATCAGCAGGATTCTCTACTAACATACCTTTATAAGATTCTGCTAGTTGAATTAGTTTGTCTTCGTTTATTTTAGGATAAACAACTTTCCCATCTTCTTCTGTTTCTAGACTGTATCTCTGCCATATTGCATGGTGAATTACAGGTAAGAGGTCAAGGTGTCTACTAGTTGGATTAAAAAATCTATCCATTGTCTTTCTTTGGTTGAATTTGTCCCTGTCCACTGTATTTATGATCTAACAGTTTAGGTAGTGCTATGCCTTCCTGTGCTAACTGTGCTTGTAGTTGTGGTGCAATCATTTTATTGAGTTTGTCAATACCACCACCAATCATACCAGAATATTTGACAGCAACACCAAGTGTTTCTACTTGATCTTCCTCTGGCATGTCCATGATTGTAGTCATGTTACCAGAACCGATTCTTCCATAAGAAACGATGTCCATCGCTGCTTGCTTACCCATACGAGCAATCCAGTATAGTCTTTCTTCGTGCTCGTGTTCAGTACAATAATACTCTATTGGGTGCTCATCGTCAACATATTTTTCAATTACTTCTAAAAAATACTTGAGTTCTAACTCAGACTGTCTGAGTTTTCTTTTCCAAATACCAATATCATAATCGTTTTTCTCATAATCTATCTCCATTAATTCTTTATCAAGTTCGTCAGGAATTAATTCTATATCCCGTACTAATCTTTTCCTAAGAATCTCTGCCTTTCTAAGACTATTTCTGTTCTCCATATACGCATGGTATCTGGTTTCTAGTTCCATCATTGCTTGACGGACTTTTCTCCATGGAGTTAATTGTGTATCAGCAACAAAATGTTCACACTGATATCTAGTCATCCCGCTATCAAAACGCATGGATGCAGACAACCAATCAAAATCTTTTTTAGTGAGTGAGAACTCATCTACAAATGACTTTGATAAGTGAACTTCGTTTGTGTCTGAACTTATTATATTTTTAACGTCGGAAACAATATCTGAGAGATTAGCGTCAGAATGTAAAGACATAGGGTTCTACCTCATACTCTGGTTTGCGATCCCAGTCAGTATCAGATTTTGTTCTTCCCATCTCAATTGCTTGCTTTTGGGGCAACATGATACCAATGTGATCTTCATATAATATATTTATATCCCATACAGAAGTGCAGTTTTCAAATTTCTTTATTAATGTTTGGTATGCTACTAACATCGTAGAAAGTTTATCTTCCCAAGATTCTGCATTTGCAAGTATTTTATTTGCAAGAGTATCTTTATCAATATGTCTTTCAGTAGATAGGTAGTCTAAGAAAGGAGTTTTACTACCACCTAGTCCTTTATGCTCTAACCATTCTCTTGCTTCATGCTTTTGAATTTCCCAAGATGCTACTTCTAAATCTGTAGTATTCTTAAGATTTTTAAGACGTGTGTTAAATTCATCTTCAATAATTTCTTTTGCAAAATATATCATGAAGTCTACAACTTCTTTTTTAATTGCATCTGTAAGTTCGATAGGAACTTTTAAGACTGGGTTAGCAGGAGTCCATGCATAACCAGATGAATCAACTGATGCAGCAACTTTACCAAACGGTCTAATTTCTGAGAAGAAGTTTGATCCGTTATACGCTTGTGCTTTTGTAACTTCTAAGTATTTGTGTTCCCATTCTTTAGAGATAGTTTGGAAAACTGTTTCACTGACCTCTACACATGAGAAGTGCATCAACGAAAACATTTCGCTGTAGTGCAGTCTGGTATCTCCAGTAGCAGTCATGTTTACAAACTGTTCTGGATTGATTTCTTTTTCGTTGACGATTAAGTATCTCATTATTGTGCTCGTTTAGCAGTTACAGAAGCGGATGCTGAACAGCAACCACCAGATGATGTTCCATAATGTCCTTTTGGTCTAGTAGCAGCTGGCATATTTGTTTCAACGTCAGTGGAGTAATCCCACTTAGTTGTATGGTTGTTCTGCTGACCATCATATTGTCCCATCATGTATCCTTTGTCCTGACCCATCATCATATTTTCTTCACCATAAGCACGAACTTTAGTTCCGTTCTTAAGACCAGATCCAGATGATCCACTATATTTAGTCCAAGGTGATGTAACATTGTTACCAGTTCCACAGTAGAAGTGACCCCACTTAGAAGGAAGTGGTTTACAAACTCCGTCAGGTGCCATGTTAGAAGACCAGTTGCCCCAACTATCGTTAGAGTGTTCAACATAGTATCTACTACCACGGAAAGATGCCCAAGATCTATTCTCATCACCACAAGATGCGGTGTGGTCAGAACCAGATGGTGAGTTACCTACCTGATACATGATCTCAGATGAGTAGTGAAGTTTACCTACAGCAGAGTTACCTCCACCTAAGTTATAACCAAACTGTTGTACCTGTGCAGTAGCAGTTGAGTTTCTATCTCGGTTAACTGGCATATTCCAACCACCAACAGTTGTATATCCCATGACTCCTCTAGGATCGTCTCCTTCCCAACCATATGGTGAGGTTGGAGAGTAAGTACCACCGCCAGGGTTTGATCCTGTAGTACCAAACATTCGTCTCATACCTGTGTGTAGGTTGATCGAATCTGTAAAGTTAGAAGATCCCGTGAATGAGTTAACGCAACCATGACCATATCCGAAGTAATCACTCCATGTACAGTCAGCGTAAGTAAGTGCTCTAGTTAATTGTTCTCCACAATAGAAAGTAATATCATTTGCATGCCATGTTTTATTAACCGTTCTCCAAGGATTAGATCCTTTATACCCCGCCACCAGATAACCATGTGTTATCAAACTTCTATATCTGAATCCTGTTAAAGGTGCAGACGCAACTGTCTGACCAGGATACGCCCAGAAAACACCATTACTACCATCAGATACTAGATAAGAACCTCTAGTTATATCTGCTGGTTCTGGTATACCACCACCAACCTCGTCCCAGTCTGTACCATTCCAGATCTGTGCTTTACCTTCATCTGTATTGAAGATTAACTGACCTACATTTGGTGATCCTGGTCTATTCGAGTTATTAAAAGATGGCAGCTTAAGACCTTGCGTCGTTAAACTCGCATTACCTGTTAAAACTGTTCCAACTGTTAACTGAGACATGGTTACACTACTTTCCTATAAGTTTATTTATGGTTTCGGATGTTGTTCTTTTACATCCTTCACATGTGCATACCAAAGTGATGTTTCTTTACCAGGTATACGACCCTCATCAATGTCATGCCAAAGCATATCTAATTGTTCTGCATAAACATTAAAATTTACTCTTCTTGCAAGATCGTATGGAGGTTCTGGTAATTCTTTTTTCTTAACTTGTCCAACACCACTATCATAGTGGTAGTCAATTGCTCCAAGTTTTTCATCAATTTCATAAGGACCGTCTGCCCACATAAAATCTTCGTGGACTTCAAATCTTACGTCTGAACCACCTTTTAGTATTTGTACAACTTCTCCGTTGTATTTATTGATTAGTGACTGATACATGATTATGTGTAATTATAAACGATAACACAGCCTGCACCGCCATAACTGTTGTTATGTGCAAAACTATTTTGTGAGTAGTAACCATAACCTCCACCAGATCCC
>OCZA010000532.1_pt1 | contig 13007 bp, 9 predicted proteins | sample 1539021 | NCBI WGS metagenome assembly OCZA01 (sample SAMEA2619376, study PRJEB22493) | marine metagenome | biome: marine biome (ENVO:00000447); feature: surface water layer (ENVO:00002042); material: "saline water (ENVO:00002010), including plankton (ENVO:xxxxxxxx)" | depth 5 m | reverse complement strand
CGACCTGTGGATTATGAACAATGATGGTTCAACCAATAGATTTTTTATGAATGGATCTAATGGAAAATGGTCTCCAAATGGAAATAAAATTGCTTTTACTAAAAAAGGTGAACCTAATGGTACGCAAATTTTTGTAAAATATCTTGGTATTGAAGGTGATCCTACTCAAATTACAAAGTTAGAAAAATCACCATCTAATATAGAATGGTCTCCCGATGGTAAATATATTGCTTTTTTAATGCATGTTTCATCTGATCCGGCTTTAAAACCAATTGGAGTTCCGAATCGCCCAAAAGGTGCTAAATGGACTGAAGCTCCTAATGTAATAGATCAAGTTGATTATAGTCAGGATCGAGTAGGTTTTCTTGAAAGGGGATTTAGTCAATTATTTATTGTTCCAGCTGATGGAGGAACTGCAAGACAAATTACATTTGGAGAATATGACGATGTTTCTGGAGGAATTACATGGACAAGAGACAGTAAAAAAATAATCTTTAGCAGCTATCAGAAACCCGAAGCCGAATATGCAAGAGGACAATCAAACCTTTATTCAGTTGATATAAATAATTTAGAAATTAATGAATTGACAACTAGAGAAGGAACAGAGTCATCTCCTAAAGTTTCGCCTGACGGAACTAAGGTTGCATTTATAGGCTCGACATGGTCTAAAAACTTTTACAATGACCGTAAAATGTATGTAATGAATATTGATGGCTCAGATTTAGAATGCGTTACATCTAGTTTAGATCAAACACCTAGCTCTGCTTTTTGGTCAAGCAACAGCTCAGGAGTATATTTTAATGTAAGAGAATATGGTCAAAGCAATGTATATTACGCTGATCTGCGTGGAAAATTAAAGAAAATTACTGACGGAAACCACATGCTAAGCATGAATGATTTGGTTGGAAATAATACTGTAGCAACATGGACTGATCCATCAAATCCAAGTGATATTGTGACTTTTTCGATTGATAAATCAAAAAATATAAAGCGTCTCACAAATGTTAATGAAGACATTTTTTATAATGTACAGTTTGGCAAGGTAGAAGAGATTAATTATAAATCTGTGGACGGAAAAACAGTACAAGGGTGGATTGTGAAACCTCCTCAGTTCAACTCAAATAAAAAATACCCTTTAGTTCTAAGAATTCATGGAGGCCCTCACAGTATGTATCATGTAGGGTTCAATTATAATTTTCAAATGCATGCTGCTCAGGATCAAGTTGTTTTATACACTAATCCAAGAGGATCTACGGGCTATGGATATGATTTTGCAAATGCAATTCAAAATGCGTATCCAGGCAATGATTATGACGATATAATGGCTGGGGTTGATGAAGTTATTGCCAAGGGATATATTGACGAGAATAAAATGTATGTATATGGTGGTAGTGGCGGTGGAGTTTTAACAAGTTGGATTGTGGGAAAAACAGATAGATTTGCTGCAGCTTCAGTAAACTATCCAGTTACAAATTGGTTCTCTTTTGTTGGAACAACAGATGGATCAAGTTGGTATTATAATTTTGAAAAATATCCTTGGGAAGACCCTAGCGAGCATATTAAAAGGTCGCCCTTAATGTATGTCGGTAATGTAAAAACTCCAACTATGCTTATGTGTGGAGAGGAAGATTTACGAACACCAATTTCTCAAACCGAAGAGTATTATCAAGCTTTAAAAATGAATAAAGTTCCTACTGTAATGATAAGATTTAACAAAGAGTATCATGGAACAAGTTCTAAACCATCAAACTTTTTAAGAACTCATGGTTATATTAATGCATGGTTTGATAAACATTCTTCAAAAAAATTCTAAATAACAGAAAGAAAACTAAAAATACTGTTATAAGGATCTATTAAGAAACATACTAATTATAAGATAGTATTTATTTTTATTGGTTTAATAATTCTAAAATCTCTTGGTTGAAATTATTCTTAAAATCTTCAAAAGCATTTCCTGTAGCTGGCCCATCAAATCCTGTGTAAATACTTTTTACATTTCCTTTTTTATCAACTAAAATAGTTGTCGGATATGCACGAATTCCATCTAGCATGGGGAGTTTTTCAGCTGCAAGCTTTGTGTCAGTACTACCATATTGAGCTAACAAAACTGGATACGGAATATTAAATCTGTCAATTAAACTTTGAACTCTCTTCATAGCTTTTTCTTCAGTTTTTGCAGCTTCAAAGCTTAGAGCTATAAATGATAAGTCTTTAAATTTATTTTCTTTTAGATAAGACAAAAAGAACTGAGTTTCATCTAGGCAATTTGGGCACCACGTACCCATGATCTGAATAACCACAACTTTATTTTTGAATTCATCATCTGATAAACTTATCATTTCTCCTTTCGTATTCTTAAAACTAAAGTCAATGGTATTATATCCTTCTTTTAACTTGGTTAATTCTTTCTTATTAGGAAGTTCATAATTATCATCACTAACCATCCAAAATTTAGTTATTGAATTACTTTGATAATACAAATTACCTTTAATCGTATCCCCCGTCTTAACCGCTTTAATTAAATAAGGATGTGCCCCATCAAAAGTTGACATATATATTGAATCACCTGAAACAATTCCAGAAAGATACCTAGTATCACCAGAATTCTTTTTAAATGTACCAGAGATTAAATTTCCATTTTGAGTAAATAATCCTAGACCAGGGTAAGGTTTTTCAGGCCTAAATTCAGTTTTAAATTTTCCACTTAAATCAATATTTGCATTAGTGCTAGAATTAAATTTCGGCTGATTACTCAAAAAAGCTTTGAATGGTGTTTCTATCCCAGATTCTTCTTTTAAATATCTACCATTTAAATATTCTCCCTCTGCTTTAACTATAATTACTGCATCAAATGGGGGCATAAAGATTTTAATTGAATCTAATTCTATTCTTATTTCATCATAAATAAGAGTTTCCGTACCATTTTCAACTTTCATTATAAGTTGTTCTGATTTTTTTAGAAATTCAAAATTAAATGGAAGAATTGAGCCATCCTTAGTTATCATTTCGGCTCTATATTTTCCTAATATAGGTTGATTGATTTCATTAACACAAGAGATTAAAAGAAATAGAAAAATAAATTGAGTTATAGTACTTTTAATATTCATAATTTAATTATTTAAATCTATCTGGATTTAATTTATTATAGAGCTTGTTATCTTTTAGACCTAAAAAAACAGGATCAAGATTTGATTCATTCCATTCTTTGATTTTTGAGTTTAAAAAATTAAAACTTTCCGAAAGAGAATCTTTAATATTTATAGATTCAGAAATATCATTTTCTAAATCAAAAAACATTGAATCATTGCGTCTGATTAATAATTTATGATCTAATGTCCTTATAGCCCATGTAATGTATCTTGGTCTAGTTCCGTCCTCTTGAGGAGGTTGATGGCCATTATTTCTCCAAAATAAATAATCATGGGGAGCATCATTATTATTTCCACTTATATATGGCATTAGGTTTTTTCCATGTAATGGATTTTTTAATTCAAGGCTAGGATTAATCACAGATTTAATAGTTGCAAAAATATCTAAGGAAATAACAGGTTTTTCAAAAACAGTATTTGGTTTTATTTTAGCTGGCCAGTGCATAACAAAAGGGACTTTTAATCCTCCTTCATATAACTCTCCCTTAAAGCCTTTTAAGGGATAATTATTTGATGAGTTAAATTTCGACCCTCCATTATCTGATAAAAAATAGATAATAGTATTATCTAAAACATTATGTTGTTTTAACTTGTCTATAATACCACCTACTCCATCATCAACAGAACTAACCATTGCTGCGTAAGTTTTTCTTCTTTTATCTTCGATATGATCATACCTATCTAAATATTTCTTTGTAGCCTGTAATGGTCCGTGTGGGGCATTATATGCTAGATAAATAAAAAAAGTATTATCATTATTTCTATCTATAAAATCAATGGCTTCTCGTGATAATGCATCAGTCAAATATTCATTTTCTTCAACACGTTGATCATTTCTTAATAATTTAGTTTTGTAAGCGTCTCCTTGACTTTTTACCTTAGTTTCATCCTCTAATGTCCATTCCTCGGGAAAGTATCTATGACCACCTGTAAGAAAACCAAAAAATTCATCGAAACCTCTATTTAGAGGTCTTAATGACTCATGAGCTCCAAGGTGCCATTTACCAATTGCTGATGTTATGTAATTTTTTGATTTGAATAAATCGGCTAAGGTGTATTCTGAAAGTGGAAGACCCATTTTAGGATCTTTTGGAGTATATAAAATATTTAATCCGTAACCAAATTTGTCTTGGTACCTACCTGTAATAATTCCTGCTCTACTTGGTGAACAAACTGGGTAAGAGACATATCCATTAGTAAAGGTTACTCCATTATGGGAAAGCATATCAATGTTCGGAGTTCTTATGTCATTTGAACCATTGAAACCTACGTCATTATATCCTAGATCATCAACAAGTACAAGAATTACATTTGGAAGTGAATCATTTTTTGTTTCACACCCAAATAATATAACTAGGAAAAAGAATAATTTTTTCATTAAGTTAGTGATGTTAGATTGAACTAATTTAAATTATTATTGTGAAGATAAGATCATTCATTTTATTTGTTTTTATAGTTTTTTCCTGTGACACAGCTATTGAAAAACCTAATATTTTAATTATTTACGCTGATGACCTTGGCTATGGCGATGTATCTTCTTATGAATCTGGAACTTTACAAACTCCAAATATTGATAAAATAGCAAACAATGGAATTCGATTTACAAATGGATATGCAAGCTCAGCAACTTGTAGTCCAAGTAGATATGCTCTACTAACAGGGACATACCCCTGGAGAAATGAAAAAGCTAGGATAATCACTGGTGGAAACTTGATTATTAATCCATCTGAAATGACATTACCAAAAATGCTAAAATCTGAAGGATATCAAACTGGAATTGTAGGAAAATGGCATCTAGGTTTGGGTGACACAATCATTAACTATAATAAAAAAATAAAACCTGGTCCAAACGAAGTAGGATTTGACTACAGTTATATCATGGCAGACACTCAAGATAGAGTTCCAACAGTCTACATTGAAAATGGGAATGTGGTAAACCTTGATCCAAATGATCCGCTTGAGATAAGCTTTAAAGAAAATTTTGATGGTGAACCAACAGGAAAAGATAATCCAGAACTTCTTACAACCAAATGGCATCATGGTCACTTTAATTCAATTGTAAATGGAATTTCTCGTATTGGATTTATGAAAGGAGGTAAATCTGCATTGTGGAGTGATATTGACATGGCAGATGAATTTTTAGAAAAAGCAAAACAATATATAGATAAAGTTAAAGATGAGCCATTCTTTTTGTTTTATACTTTACAACAACCTCATGTTCCAAGAACACCACATCCAAGATTTGTAGGTTCATCTGGAATGGGCCCTAGAGGTGATGTTATAAAAGAAGCTGATTGGTGTATTGGTGAAATATATAATCATTTAGAAAAAAATAATTTATTAGAAAATACATTGATAATTATATCAAGTGATAATGGACCAGTTTTAAATGATGGTTATTATGATGATGCAGTTGAAAAAATCGGAGATCATACTCCATTTGGAATCCTTAGAGGAGGAAAATATAGCTTATTTGAAGCAGGGACTAAAGTTCCATTTATTACCTACTGGAAAAATAAAATTAAACCTCAAGTATCAAATGAGATGGTAAGTCAAATAGATTATCTTAATTCTATTTCCTCATTAATAGGGTCTAAAATCAAATCAACTGACGGAGTAGATTTATCTGATGTGTTTTTTAAAAATAAAGGTTTCGGTAGAGATGATCTAGTTATTGAGGCATCAAGAAGAACAGCTTACAGAAGTGGAAACTGGGTTATGATTCCTCCACACAAAGGTCCTGCAATTCATTATAATGTGAATATTGAACTTGGGAATTCAGTTGAATATCAATTATACAACTTAAAAGATGATCCTTCTCAAAAAAACAATTTAGCTGAATCTAATACTGAAAAACTTCAAGAAATGATAGAATCTTTTAAAAAGATTAAATCATAGTCTGTACTCGTGCTTGACCCAATCAACTTCCATAACCCACTCACCTTCCATAGGATTATCAGTAATCTTAGCGAAATTTAATATGGCAAACATCGGCTCTGGATAATTATCACCTAGATTTTCATTTCTATATACCTCGAAATCATCAAGTCTGTAAACTAAGTCACTTCCCTCCCATTCAACTGAGTAAGTGTGAAATTCATCAAGTGTAACATCAAACCCTTTTCTATAGCTCCACCAATCTCCAGTACAATCTCCTAAATCTTTAATTGCTCCTGTAGTAAAATGATTTTTGGTATAGTCTCCGTGATGTTCAAAAATATCTATCTCACCTGATCCAACACTTGGCCAACAAATATCTTCATCGGCTTCTTGTACAGGTGACTCATTATTTCTAGCACCTAAAATCCACCAAGCAGGGAACATACTTTTCTTACTACCACCAACTACTCTCAATCTTGCGGTCCATTTACCTTTAATAAATTCTTTTCTGTTTTTTGAAGCTATTCTACCAGCAACATACTCTGTTTTAGGATGAAGATTTCCAAACTTATCATAATTATCACATTCATATTCTTCTCCAATGTTGATTACTCTTAATTTTAAAGTACCATCACTTACTTCTCTGGTATTTAATTCACCGTTTGGTAAATAACATTGTTTTTCGTCATTAACCCAAATTCTTTGATCTTGCCAGTTTTCATCATTGAAATATTCAAAATCATCGAAAAAATCAACTTCCCAAGTTTTAACCTCATTGGGTTCATTATTTGATTCTAATAGTAATCCGCCTGCAACTAATATTATAAAAAGCAGAAGTATTTTTGTAGTATTATTCATATTATTTTTTTATTAATTCAAATTCAATTTGTTCAAGTGATTTTCCTTTAGTTTCGGGTAAAATTTTGATAAAGATAATTAATCCTATTACTGCAATAAGACCATAAATTAAAAAAGTAATTGAAGCGCCAAGGTTTGATAATTCCCATGGAAAAACTTGTTGAATAAACCAACTCGTAAAAGAATTAACAAAGCCTATTACTCCAATAGCTAATCCTCTGTACATATTTGGAAATAACTCAGAAAGCATAACCCACATAACTGGTCCAAGAGAAAAAGCAAAACAGGCAATAAATCCAATAATTCCAAGTAAAACTAAAATTGAATTAATTCTTATTGATAATTCTAATATTTCACCCTCTCTTTTAGAAAATTCATTTGTTCCAATTAAGTTTCTAATATCATTTTTAAAACTAACATCATCGTAATAGATTTTATCAACTACTTTATTAGGGTTTGATAATTCTAATATGTTCAGCTTAACAACATCTGAAGATTTTAATTGATATTCTGCTTTACCAAATCCATAAGAACATATTAACAAGCTTAATGAGATGCCAATCATTCCAGTGATAAGCAATGGCCTTCTGCCAACCTTATCAATTATTCTAATTGCAATTATTGTAAACAAAACAGTTGTTAAGCTTAGGAAAACACCTGATAAAAAAGCTGCATTTGTTCCTATGCCAGTTTGTTTGAATATTGATGTAGCATAAAAATAAATCGCATTTATACCTGTAATTTGTTGAACGATACCCAGAGTTAAACCAACAATCATAACAAACCTTAGAGAAGGTTTTAATAAAACACTCAATGGCACTTTTTTATCAATTGATTTTTCATCAATTGATTTTTCAATCTCCTTAAGTTCTTTTTTTGCTATCTCATTTCCATAAATTTTTCCTAATGTCTCTGCAGACTCTTCATTTAATCCTTTAGTAACTAACCATCTAGGACTTTCTGGAACAAAGAGTAATGTAATGAAATATACCAAAGCTGGAATTGATTCGATTCCAAGCATGTATCTCCAAACATTTAAATCATTCAAAAACTCGAGCTTAGTATTGAATTCATTAAAAAGGTAATTACTTAAAAAAGCTGCAAAAAAACCTAGCACAATATTTAACTGCTGTATAGAAACCAATCTTCCTCTTATTTTAGCTGTTGAAATTTCAGAAATATATATTGGAGCAAGAACTAATGCTGTTCCAAAAGCTACACCACCAATCATTCTTGATATGTATAAAGTCTCATAAGAATAGGACAGTGCTGATGTGATTGCAGATAAAGAATATAGTAAGGCAACTCCAATAAGGATTTTTTTCCTTCCAATATTATCACTTAATTTTCCTGCAATAAGCATGGCGATCATTGCTGCAAAAGACGGAGAGCTTACTACCCAACCTATCTGAACTTCATTTAATTCAAATTCTGGACCTACAAAATTCATTACACCAGATATAATACCTGCGTCAAATCCAAAAAGAAATCCACCTAATGAAACTGCAAATGACAAGAATAAAACTTTATTGTTCATCAGACTCTAAAAATAAAAAAAGCCTCTGGAACGAGGCTTAAATTAAACAACTAATTTTGGGAGTGAACTAAATTTTTACAGATTCTTCAAAAGATATTTCACCCATTGTAATTATAATATTATAATTACCGAGGTCAATAAATTTAAAATTGATATTATTAAGATCCTTTAAGGATTTATTTAAGTCATAAATCTTTTCACCTCTGTGATTAAAAATTTTGACTTTTGCTTTTTGAGTTAAATCACCTAAAAAAACTAACTTCATCAAGTTTTTATTCACTTGAATAAATGGTTTAAAGTAATCGTTTGTTTCATTTAGTATAACAGTATTTTGATTGACTGACAACTCATGTGTAGTTACACTTTCATTAGATTTTACTTGAACAGAATAAGTTCCAATTTTAAGATTATTAAGGTTAAATTTTTTTGAAAATGGCTCAACATTAACTATTTTTTCGGAGTAGTAAAACGAATTATCCAATCCCTGGATAGTAATAGAACCCTCAAAGTTAAATTTGTCAATTTCAACAATGACAACTTTAGAGTTTTTTTCAACTAATTTTATAGTTGAGTTAAAGTTACTAGCATATGAAATGGTAGTGAAAAAAATAATAATTAGAGTAAGTAATTTGTTCATATATTTTAAAATTTACAACGCAAAATTATAGTTTAAATAGGTTGAATTATGATATTTCACAATTTCATAACTTTAAATAATCATAGGATTAAATATTATTAATTTTGATTTAACTCTAAATGAGAAAAATTAAATTTTTTCTATGTATATTTTTAATAAACTAATTAAGCTATTTACTATTTTTACATAAAATAACAACTTATGGTTTTCGATATTGAAATGATAAAAAAAGTTTATTCTTCATTGAAGGATAAAGTTGATATTGCAAAAAAAGTATGTAATCATCCTTTGACACTTTCTGAAAAAATATTATACTCACACTTGTGGAATAATCCTGAGAACCCCTTTGAAAGAGGAAATGACTATGTTGATTTTGCACCTGATAGAATCGCATGTCAAGATGCTACTGCACAAATGGCATTATTACAGTTTATGCAAGCTGGAAAAAATAAAGTTGCTGTTCCAACAACTGTTCATTGTGATCACTTAATTCAAGCAAAAATTGGAGCAGGTCCAGACTTACAAGAAGCTATAAATTCAAGCAATGAAGTTTTTAATTTTTTAGAATCTGTCTCAAATAAGTATGGAATCGGGTTTTGGAAGCCAGGTGCAGGAATAATTCATCAAGTTGTTTTGGAAAACTATGCATTCCCTGGAGGAATGATGATAGGAACCGACTCACATACTGTTAATGCAGGAGGATTAGGAATGGTAGCAATAGGTGTAGGAGGAGCTGATGCGGTAGATGTGATGGCAGGAATGCCTTGGGAACTTAAATTCCCTAAATTAATTGGAGTTAAATTAACTGGAAAACTTTCAGGATGGACTGCTGCTAAAGATGTTATTTTAAAAGTTGCAGGAATATTAACTGTTAAAGGTGGGACAGGTGCAATAATTGAATATTTTGGGCCAGGTGCTGAAAATTTATCTTGTACTGGTAAAGGTACAATTTGTAATATGGGTGCTGAAGTAGGTGCAACAACATCAACTTTTGGATATGATGAGTCAATGGAAAAATACCTTAGAGCAACTGGAAGAGACGAAGTTGCAGATGAGGCAAATAAAATTAAAGATTACTTAACTGGTGATCCTGAAGTTTATGCTAATCCAGAAAAATATTTTGATCAAGTAATAGAAATAAATCTTTCTGAACTTGAACCATATATTAATGGTCCATTTTCACCAGACATTGCAACTCCTGTGAGTAAAATGGCTGAGAAACTAGAGAAGAATGATTGGCCAAGAAAAATAGAATGGGGACTTATAGGATCATGCACTAATTCATCTTATGAAGATCTATCAAGAGCTTCATCAATTGCAGATCAAGCGCTTAACAAAAAATTATCAACAAAAGCATTTTTTGGAATAAACCCTGGATCAGAACAAGTCAGATATACTGCTGAAAGAGATGGTTTTCTAGATATATTTGAAAAACTTGATGCAAAAGTATTTACAAATGCATGTGGACCTTGTATAGGACAATGGGACAGGGCAGGTGCTGATAGACAAGAAAAAAACTCTATTATTCATTCTTTCAATAGAAACTTTGCTAAAAGAGCTGACGGTAATCCAAACACTCATGCCTTTGTTGCATCACCAGAAATGGTTGCTGCAATAGCAATTTCAGGTGATTTAGGCTTTAATCCTCAGACTGACACATTAGTTAATAATAATGGAGAAGAAGTTAAACTTGATGAGCCAACTGGTTGGGATTTACCACCTAAAGGATTTGAAGTAGACGATAAAGGCTATATTGAACCTGATGCAGATGGATCTGGCGTGGAAGTTATCATTGATCCAAATTCTAAAAGATTAGAAAAATTAGAACCTTTTTTAGCTTGGGACGGAAAAAACATAACAGGTGCGAAACTACTTATAAAAGCCTTTGGAAAGTGTACAACAGATCATATCTCAATGGCAGGTCCTTGGTTGAGATATAGAGGTCACCTTGATAATATTTCTAACAACTGTTTAATTGGAGCCGTTAACGCTTTTAATCAAAAAACAAACTTTGTTAAGAGTCAAATAAGTGGTGAATATGGTGGTGTTCCTGATATTCAAAGAGAATATAAAAAGAATAACATTTCAACTGTTGTAGTAGGTGATCATAATTATGGAGAAGGATCTTCAAGAGAACATGCAGCGATGGAACCACGTCATCTTGGGGTTAAAGTTGTTATTGTTAAATCATTTGCTAGGATTCACGAAACAAACCTTAAAAAACAAGGGATGTTAGCTTTAACATTTGATAATGAATCTGATTACGATTTAATTCAAGAGGACGATACATTTAATTTTATCGATTTAGAGAACTTCTCACCTGATAAACAATTGACAATTGATATTATTCACTCCGATGGATCAATTGATAAAATAAAAGCAAATCATACTTATAATTCTCAACAAATTGAATGGTATAATGAAGGCTCTGCCCTGAACTTAATAAAAAAAGGGGCTTAAATACCCCTTTTTCAATTTAAAGAATTTACATACAATATTATTCTGTTGGTAATAAAGCCATTTCAGCGTTCATGTTAGTTGGATCATAATGGTGCCATTCATTAATGATTTTTCCATCTTCCCATTGAAAACCTATAAAAACAGGTGTAACTACTTCATTGCCTGAAATTTTACTAGTTCCACTCCATGTGAACCAAGTCTGAGAATGCGTTGATGCTTCATACCCATTATTTGCAGGATAATTAATAGTCTGTACCCATACACCTAAATCCTCACCTCCATCTTCTGCAAATGACATCTTTATATTTTCAAATACCATGTGCTGAGCTGTTATTGCTGTAGATATATCATCAACACCAGCAGCTTCAGTAGAATTTATATAGATATTAAGATCAGGAGACCATAATGATTGCAATGCTTCCACATTATTATTTAAATAATTTTGATAATGAGCTCTAATTGCATTTGATTTTTCATCGTCAAAAGTTACTTGCACACCAGTTGGTGCTGTATCACAGCCTACGAATAAGGCTGTTAAAAATATTAGTATTATTTTTTTCATAATTGTTAATTTTTAATTGTTAATTGTTATTTACGAAATTTTCTATTTGAGCTGCCATACCATTGACATCCATCCAATCAGAGAATGTGGCAATCTTGTTATCTTCATTAAAATTGATTACTCCATACCATTTGTTATAAACAGGTGCACCTGTTTGAGTATGAGTTGATTTCCAGGTTCCATAAACCCTCATTACATTAGGATCAGTGTTAGTTTCACCATCTGAATAAAGAGAACCCGACCAATAAGCATAGTCAGAGCCTACCAATCCTTCACCTGGATTAAATGTAATTTCATCGAAATTTTCAAAATAATATAACCCAGCAGCTTTGAAATCTTCATATCCTAGAAGAGCTCCACCATTATACTGAGGTGGACTCCATTGAACGGAATCAGCTACCACACTCATTAGTTGATCAATATCTTCGTTATAAAATCCTGTTGTAAATGTTTTAAAAGCATCAATTTGTTGTTCAAATTTAGCTTTTTGTTCCTCTGTAACAGAGGGGCCTTGAACTGTTGTTGTGCAGGAAACCACAAGGAACAATCCAAGAATTAATAATAATTTTTTCATAATTGGTTAGTTTATTTAAAATTAAATAAAAAACTTAATAATAAGGTGATTCCTCCCATTTAAGAAATGTTGCAAATGGTAAAGTGTCAAAATTTAATTTTAAGATTACACCAATAAAGTTATCATTAGATCTAATAGATTCATTTAAACTAGTTTTGAATCCTAAACCAATTTCATAGTTTTCAACAGGAAAAATCATTGACATACCGATGCTTTTAAGACCATTTGAATAAGTATTCGAAAAGAATTCTTCAAAAATATTAATGCTAAAATTGTAAAATATTATCTCTTGATCTAATCTGAATTCAGAAAAATTTATGCCCTTATCTAAAGTAGGTCTATGAAAATAT
>OCZA010000531.1_pt1 | contig 13038 bp, 11 predicted proteins | sample 1539021 | NCBI WGS metagenome assembly OCZA01 (sample SAMEA2619376, study PRJEB22493) | marine metagenome | biome: marine biome (ENVO:00000447); feature: surface water layer (ENVO:00002042); material: "saline water (ENVO:00002010), including plankton (ENVO:xxxxxxxx)" | depth 5 m | reverse complement strand
ATTTCGATTTCATTTGGCAATCTGCTACTCAATTTTATTTTATATATTCTTTAATGCCAGAAATAAGTTTCATAATCCCCTACTTTAGAAATACTAAAGCATGAAATTTCAGAATCTTTTACAAGACTAATTCAATACCTATCATTCAGTAAATCAAAATTTGATGATTGGTTATTTGGTGAGAATCGAAGTTTGTGTTATTCGTTCAAATATAGAAGATTGGGAGCTCGCTAAAATATTTAACTAGAGAGTAAGAGCTGCCATCTTACTATGCTCTGTGGCTGAGATTGGGGAAATCACAGCTGCAGTGTAAATAACTCTTTTAAGGGATAAAATGGGGAGAACAATATGAATAAACCAATGAAACCAGATCCCACTTTTCATGCATCGCCTATACTTGCGATGCGGGCACCAGTGGAAAATTTTGCATTTACAATTATGCTTGGTAAAGACACATCACATCATGATGGCTTGGCAGTAATTGATTTAAGAAAAGATTCTAAAACCTATGGTGAAATCGTTCATCAAGTAATAGCGCCAACAATCGGAGATGAATTTCATCACTTTGGGTGGAACGCCTGCTCCTCATCGTTGTCTCCACTTTCTGGACACGCTTTTCTAGAGCGACGCTACCTAATTGTACCAGGTATAAGATCAAGCCGCATCTATATATTTGATGTCAAAGACCCGCTTAAGGCAAAAATTCACAAAGTTATAGAGCCAGAGGAAGTATTCGAAAAAACCGGTTACTCAAGACCGCACACGATACACTGTGGCCCAGAAGGTATCTATGTTTCCACACTTGGTGGATCCGGAGAAGACGGAACTGAGTCACCTCCAGGTATCTTTATAATGGACTGTGAAACTTTTGATATAATTGGTATTTATGAACTGGACCGTGGCGAACAGGATAAACATTACGACTTCTGGTGGAACCTGCCACAAAATTACATGGTAAGCTCGGAGTGGGGACTTCCCCCTCAATTCGAAAATGGTGTCGTGCCAGAAGACTTAGTAGGTGGTAAATATGGACACAAAATCCATTTCTGGGATCTGAGAGCTCGTAAAAACATTCAAACGATTGATTTGGGTGAAAATTACCAAATGGCTCTTGAAATCAGACCTGCACACGACCCAACAAAATCTTACGGCTTCTGTGGTGCTGTTGCTGATAATACCAACCTGCAAGGTGCAGTCTTTACTTGGTGGCGTGACGAGGACGGCAAATGGCAAGCGAAGAAAACTATTGCAATTGACCCAAGACCAGAAGACCCAGAAGATCTTCCAGAAATCATAAAAGGTTTTGGAGCAGTACCAGTATTAATAACAGATATCGATCTAAGCCTTGATGATAAATATCTCTACGTTGCGTGCTGGGGTATTGGAGAAATGCACCAATATGATGTTTCAGATCCATTCAATCCTGTTCTGGCAGGAAAAGTTGAGTTGGGTGGCATCGCCAAAGAAACAAAACATCCAAATGGTAAAGATTTTGTCTATGGGCCACAGATGGTTGAAGTCAGCCGTGATGGGAAACGTGTCTATTGGACTAATTCCCTTTACTCGACCTGGGACGATCAATTCTATCCCCATCACGAAGGGGGGCAAATGGTCATGGCAAATGTTGGTGAAAACGGGGGTCTGACCCTGGATCCCGATTTTTATGTAAATTTTCCTGAGAACATGCGTGCTCACCAAATTAGACTAGAGGGCGGGGATTGCTCTACAGATAGCTTCTGTTATCCATCAGTTTAGAAATTGGAAACTACTTCAATGGCGGCCCTGTGGTGGGCCGTCATCCTTTCGGGTGCCTATCATGGCCTAAATCCTGGTATGGGTTGGCCACTTGCTGTTTCGGCTGCGCTCATGGAACGCAAAGCTGTTGCTATGCCAAAAGCGTTACTACTCTTAACTACTGGACACTTGTTGGCGATGATTGCGATTTTATTGCCGTTTTCTCTGATGATCTGGCTCATAGAAAGAGAATATGAGATAAGGTTAATTGCTAGTTTTATAGTAATAGGCATGGGTATCTATTTGCTCATCAACTCGAAACATCCAAGATATCTAGCTCGTATTCATCCAGCGAAATTAGGCTTGTGGTCATTCTTATCCGCCATCGCACATGGTGCCGCACTGATGCTGGTCCCGATTTATTTAGGAATTTGTCAGATTGCAGAAGATAACGGGAGCACAGAAAATGCAGGGCACCTCGCAGCCCAAAATTTAATGTCAAATGATTTGTTTACAGCGTTAGGAGTATCGTTAGTACATACGGTTTCAATGGGACTTGCAGGCGCATTTTTGGCAATCCTTGTATATTTTTGGCTTGGGCTCAAATTTATTTCACAAGCGTGGTTTAATTTGGATAAGATTTGGGCATGCAGTCTGATACTTGTCGGAGCATTTGGTCTTTATTTTACCGGCACCCATTAATTAAACTAATCTAGCAATTGAAATCAGGCCGCTTACCCAATACAGGTTTTATGATGCGTTGCTCTAACTCTTAGATCTGTAATGAAAACATAACTAACCCTGAAATAAATAGTGCTTTAACAATAGTTTCAGAAGGATAAATTAATTTTCATTGCGGACTGAAAGCTGTGATGTCTCAAATAACCAAGCTATGTTATTATCTTCAAGTGGGGTTGGATAATCCCCAGTAAAGCAATGATCTGTAAATGCTGGATTGGTGTCATCACGGCCTTTTTCGTGTCCCATTGCTCTATAAAGTCCATCAACTGATAGGAAAGATAAACTATCAGCACCAATGTATGTAGCCATTTCCTTCTCTGACTTCAGTGAAGCTAACAATTGTGCCTTTTCTGGAGTATCAATACCATAAAAGTCTGGATATTTAATTGGTGGAGAAGCAATTTTCATATGAACTTCTCGAGCACCAGCTTGACGCATCAATTCCACTATTTTCACTGATGTCGTGCCGCGCACAATCGAGTCGTCAATTAGCACAACTTTTTTACCACTTACCGCATTTCTGTTAATGTTATGCTTGAGTTTGACACCAAAATCACGTGTTGATTGCTGTGGCTCAATGAAAGTCCTGCCAACGTAGTGGTTTCTAATTATTCCCAATTCGAAAGGTAGTCCCGCAGCTTCAGCATAACCTAAGGCAGCTGGTACCCCGCTGTCTGGTACTGGCACAACTATATCGGCAGAACAGGGTGCTTCAGCAGCAAGCTCATGACCAAAGTTTTTGCGGCATTCATAAATACTCTTCTCTCCAAAAACACTATCTGGCCGCGCAAAGTAAATATATTCAAAAATACATGGTCTTTTTTTCATTGCAGGGAACGGCTTTATACTTTCTACGTTTCCACCGGAGATCACGACTACCTCTCCATTCTCCACCTCTCGAACAAACTTTGCTCCGATAATATCTAATGCGCATGTTTCAGAAGATAATATGAATTGGTCTTCAAGCTTACCTAAAATAAGTGGACGTATACCCAGAGGATCTCTGGCACCTATTAATTTGTCATCTGTCAAAGCAACTAATGCATAGGCACCATCAATTTGTCTTAACGCATCAACAAAACGATTGATTGCTCCATTACTTTTCGAACGAGCTATCAACTGGAGGAGTACCTCTGTATCAGATGTTGATTGAAAAATAGCTCCACTCTGGACCAATTCATTTCGTAATTTTAAGGCATTTGTTAAATTACCATTATGTGCAATTGCAAACCCGCCCACGGAGAGATCAGCAAATAGTGGCTGAACATTTCTCAACGCTGGCTCGCCTGTTGTCGAATATCTTACATGGCCCATAGCCATTTGACCTTGCATTCTTTCTATTACTCGCTTTTTCGTGAAGTGATCGCTTACAAGACCAATACGTCTTTCTGAATGGAACCTTTTACCATCAAAACTAACGATACCCGCCGCTTCTTGACCTCGATGCTGTAAAGCATGCAATCCCAGAGCTGTTACCGCTGCAGCTTCTTCATGGCCAGAAATACCAAATACGCCGCATTCTTCGCGCAATTTATCATCTGCTTCGTCCCAAAGATACATTATAATCCTCATAATTTAGGTTTATGGGAAGACTAATTAACATTAGCCCTGTCATCAGACTGAATACAAGCAACATCAGCAGATAATCTGTTTAAAAAGCAAGTCAAATTATTGAAAACTGACATTTCTTGAAAAAGCTAATTCCCCAAAATCCTAGTACAATAAAAAAAATTATAAGGAGAACCAACGGTGCAACGATAAAATATCGGGAGTCGACAAAAGCAATGCCCCGATCAATCGGTTAGACCAAAAACAAAGTCCTTGAGCTCTTCTGCGACGATCTCGCCAGCTTCGAGCAAAAGCGAATGCTTTAGATCCTGCAGGATCACCAGTTTAGCATCATCAAGGGCATCTGCAATTTCTTCGTTGAGACGCGGAGGACAGCCGCCATCAAATTCACCCGTAAGCACTAGCGACGGAACCTTGATTTCACCCAACCATGGTGACATTTCTGTGGTTGCATAAATCCGAAAGACATTCAGAAAAACGTCAGCATTGGTGCCGATCACCTGATCAAGACGGCGGTGAACAATATCAGGATGATTTTTAATAAAATCATCCGTAAACCAGCGATCCGTTAATGTTTCCAGCACATTTGGAATACCACGATCTTCCATGGCTTTAACAACCGCCATTACCTTGGTGCAATCATCTGGCGTTCTGAACGCCGCGGTTGAAAGCAACCCTAAAGACAGCACATGATCAGGATATGCCCTTGCATAGGCAGGACCAATCATGCCGCCAAGGGAATGGCCAGCAAAGTGTGCCTTTTCAAAGCCAGTTTCTTGTCTGATATATTCAAGGTCTTGAACCAAATCATCAAGGCCAAATTCCCCATCAGGCAAAGGCGATTCTCCATGGCCACGCAGATCATAAGTCACCACGGTGAAAAATGGCGTCAAAATCGGCATGAGTTTCGCCCAAGTATTACGTGCCGCACCAATCCCATGGATAAGAAATAACGGCGGCCCCTCCCCTTCAATAGAACAAGCACATGGAATAAAGGCCAGTTTGGCCATCAGCTTTTGTCGCGATCAGCAAAAGCGATACCGCCGCGCCCCCATTCATCTTGGCTAACATCTGTAAGGATCACATTAACTGACTCAGGACTTGCCCCTGTGGCACGACAAAACCCATCAGTGACCTCACTGATGATTTTGCGCTTTTGATCACGATCACGACCTTCAAACATTTCAACACGTATGATTGGCATATAACCCTCTCTAATTTATTCAGCGGCTAATGTTGGCTGGGATGAAAAGTGAGGCATGACATCTTGGGCAAACTGTTCAATCGCCTCGAGCGTTTCACTAGCCTCAAGCCCAAAATTTAGATTTAAAATCACGCGATCAATGCCCAATTCTGCATAAGGCACCAATTTATCTATCACTTCTTGAGATGTACCGATTAAAAGGCTGGCGCCTAATTCTTCGATTGGGGTCTTACAGGGCAAAGGTTTAATCATGCCATTTTCGACAATACCAGGGCCGTCTGCGTAAACATTGTTGAAGCGGCCATAATAATGATGGGCGACCTTAACCTTACGTTGTTTTTCTTTTTGACTGCTGGCCATATGGGCAACACGAGAGAGAGTCAGCGTCACTTCCCCATCTTTTGCCCCCATCTCATCTTTTGCTTTATTGAAAGCGTTGACCTGATCAAGCAGCAATTGATTGTTGCCAGATAAAGGCGTGGTTTGAATATGAAAGCCGCGCTTGGTGCAATGATAAATGCCTTCAGGGTTCATCACTGCCATCATCATCGGCGGTCCACCGGGGCGAACAGGGCGCGGCATGATAGTTAAAGGATCAAATTGATAGTATTTCCCGTCCCAGGAAACTTCTTCTTGAGTTAATAACGCCTGCAAGACTTCCAGAGATTCATTAAAGCGATCTTGGGTTTCCTCCATCGGTACGCCAAAGCGTTCCATCTCATAGGGAAAGGCACCGCGTCCAACACCAAGCAATAAACGGCCCTCTGTGAATATATCAGCAACCACAACCTCACCTGCATAAATACGCATATCATGTAGTGGCAACACCACAATTGAGGTCATGATATTGAGCTGGTTGGTCATCGCAGCAATTTTAACCGCAAACTGCAATGGTGCCGGCATCATCAGGCAATTCATTAAATGATGTTCTGTGATGGAAACAGCGTCAAAGCCAAGGCGATCTGCCAAAACAGCCTGATCAAGCATATCCTGATAAACGCGATCACCACCGTAATCCTTGCTGGGGTAATCGGCCGATAATTGAATACTAAACTTCATGATACCCTCATCATGCATAAATAACTGAAAAAGAAAATATTTTGATCATTCTGTCAATTTATAAATACCGCTAGTTTTTTTGGTTGTTCTAACATTGCCCATGCCTTTTAATTTTATCAATAGAGTAAATATACCTAAAAAGCCTGATAGATCTTCGGTTTTCAGATCTTGCAACCAGCCCCAGTAACTTTAGTTTGAGGTCCGCATAGCTGGCAGGTTACTCAACCGTGCGCGTCGCGGCCTGCGCGCAGAAACACGAGGCCGCAATGGGCCCATCGGAGCGCGCCTGCGCCAGATCCAGCCTCTGGCGAACCTGGACGATCTCGACAGTTTCGCCGCGCGCCTTTAGGCAGTCATGCAGACCCTTCAACGCCCAGACGTTATCCGGGTGTACAGTTGCGCGTGCAAGTTGACCTCCAAGGCCAAGATCCTCGCGGAACACCATCTCGGCCTCGTCCGTGTGACCCTGTTCCAACAGCAGTGCGCCAAGTGCATGACGGACCGGCTGCATCCAGCCCCAAGGCTCGTCATAGGGCAGGCCGTCCTCTAAGCTGATGGCCCGACGCAAGGCAACATAGGCCTCGTCGTACTTTGCCTGACGATAGAGGATCTCGCCGCGCACCATCTCTGACCCGATAGCCAGAAGATCCACCACTTTGTTGTTGTGCAATGTACGGCTTTCCGGCACGCGTTCGATTGCGACGTGATAAAGCGACTCCTCTGCCAGTGCAGCATCCACCTCACCAAGGGCAGCGTGACCAATAGCGCGGGCATAATGAACGTGTGCCGCCTTCGTGCAGTAAAGGTCCGGATCATCGGGCAATTCCAGCTGGGTCGCTTCCCGCCAGCGACCGAAGCGGACAAGAACATGTGGACCAAAACTCAAGTAGCTTTCGAAGTAATCCGCCATCGGTGGACTTTCCATGCGCAACATCTCCTCTGGAGTGGTCTGTGCCATCCCCTGTACAGCACGCATGGCCGGCTCAAACTGGCCCAAAAACATCGCACCGTAGATCACGAAATGGTAATTGTGCTGCCGGTAGCCCGTATAGATGTTGAACGCGCCCCGCTTCTCATAGAACTTTAGGTCGGCCTCTACCGCCGCCTCATTCCAGTCCACCACGTTCTGGTAATGCCCGCACAAAATGTCGATGTGCGTTGGCATGTGAATAAGGTGCCCGGCATCGGGCACCAGCCGGCGCAACGCATCCCCAGCCTTAAGCGCCTTTTCCGGAAAGGGAGACATTTCCATAAGGTGAACGTAGAGATGCAGCAGGCCAGGATGATGCATGGCTGACGGATCGCCTTCCAGCGCCTCTTCCAGAACCGTTTGCGCTTCGACCGTCCGCGCGCCCGAGGCGGGCTGTCCACTGGCCAAATCCCACATTTTCCAAGGCGTCAGGTTCAAAAGCGACTCGGCAAAGACCGTACGCACCTCGTGGCTTTCAGAATGGGAGGCAAACACGTCGCGCATAGCATCCGCGAAATCGGTATTCCATGCTTTCATCGCTTCAGGGTCCAGAGGGTCTGGCTGAGGGTGACGCGCGGGCAGAGCGTGGATCAGTGCGGCCTCCCATCCCGTCACACCATCAATCAGATCAAGCGCCTTCCGCGCATGAGCATACCCGGCCCATGCGGCTGCCGCACGGCCGGCATAATCGAACAGATCCCATGGCATGTTGTAATTTGGCCCTGAAGCGTATCCTGCCCCCCAATGGGCCATGGCACATTTCGGATCGGCATCAATGGCGCGTTCGAAACATTTGACGGCCTCTTCGTGGTTATAGCCGTATGTCCATAAAATCCCTCGGTCGAACCATGTCTGGGCCTCGGTCGACTGCGTTGTAACCGGAAAGCTGTACCCGCCCAGATCGAAATACGTATCCATTGCATCCCCTACCGGCCCCATTGGGACCGATCAAAATTTCATTATAAAGCAAAAAACTTTCCCCAAGCAGAAAGTATTTTACAGAGGTTTCGCACACCGATCAACTGTTATCAACACATCCGATCAGGTTGAAACGATACAATCTAGCCTTGGTAACCCCGTCACAAATTGGTAACACGCTGGTCACACACTCTTTGACAAGTACACACGATATGGCGTCTTCTAAATCCACCATAAATTAGGTGTGATTAATAAACTAAGTCTATTTCATTGAGAACTTTTGGTAGCGGAGAAGGGACTTGAACCCCCGACACGCCGATTATGCTTCCGCTGACAAGGACGAGTCCAAGGTGCGCAGGACATTGGCCGCGATGTCTACACCCGATCGCCAGGCATCTTGCACTTTGGCACCACGACACCAGTCACCACCTGCCCAAAGCATTCCGTCTTTTAGAAATGACTTACCTAGGGGTGTCTCCACCAGTCCATAGCGCCAAACTTGCAAGCCCGCGTGGCAAAGTTTGGCAGAAACGACGCCTAGTTCGGAACAAAGCAGGTCAACCATTCGCCTTTTGGTCTCTGACCGATCAGCATCAATATTTGCGGCACTCCAGTCGGGGTTTGCCTGAGCAACCCATGTTTGATACGCCGTAGACCGACCCGGTTTCGTACCGTTTTGCGCAATCCAGGTTAACAAAGCGTTCGCATCACGTCGTGTCACAAAGGGCGCAGGTGTGTCACGGTTGAAAGCAGCCATCAAGGTCAAGCAAGGACGCATTACAACATCTGAAGCCCGCTGAACGAGCGGGTGTGTCTCGCCCAGAATAGGTGCAAGTTGAGGTGCCGGGACTGTGATGATCACATGCGAGGCCGCCGTTTTGCCAGCGTCTGTCTCAATCTGAAAAAGACCGCAGCGCGCCCTTACCGTCGTCACGCGTGTGTTCAAAGTAACGTCTAGACCATTCGCTAAGGCCCTCGGTAACGCCGCCATGCCAGGCACACCAACGATGCGGCTGGTCCCATCTCCCAGGTGCCACGCATCCACAGCTCCCTTTCCTAGCGCCGCGGTAGCAGCGGCGTCCTCACTTCGATCAAGGTATTGAGCACCATGGTCGAACGTAATGGTCTTGCCAGCGACAGCCGTCCGTCTTGTTGCCATACGCCCACCAATACCACGCCCCTTATCGATCAAACGTACAGGTACACCTTCCGCTTGTAGTGCTCTAGCGCAGGCAATCCCTGACATGCCTGCGCCGATAACAACGACGTCACTCATGTCAACCCAATGTCTTGGAGAATAGAGGGGATCTGTTTTCTCACCTTAAAGAACCCAGCAGTAGCATGGGGCCAAATTGCGCTATCCCAGTCCCTGCGCCATTCAACCAAGTTTATTCCAGCTTCATCTAAGTCTCGCTTTGCGTCGAGTATCCAATCCCTTGTTGGACCGGTAGGAATGTATGGGGTTGCAATTTGTGTAGCGCCTGCTCGAGAGGCCCAGCGAGCTAAATCACTGGGCACGCCCGCCCTAAACTCTGTTGTTTTCAGACCGGTCCGCAATGCAGTGTCCCGCAGCGCACCCTGTTCAAATTCCTCGATCAGTTGGGCAACAGGCCGTGGCGACCGCAGGTGACTCGTTGCAAGCGTTGCACATCCGACAAAATTCAATGAGCCTAGGTCAAAATCTTCTGGGCGGCAGTCTTCTTCAGTGACGAGAAGGACCGTCGGACGGTTTGGATCGGGGGCCTGCGGTTTTCGGATTGGCATTACGCTTGGCAGGCCTTCAGGTTCTTCACTTTCAAGACCTGCGACGACTTCAGCAAGCTCTCCTGGGCGCGGATTAAAACGGTTGTTGGTGAACTTCGCGATATTCCAGCCTTGGGCGTGATAGGGTTTACCGCGTGTGTGCAGGCCGGCCACCCAGCGCCATCCCAGCGTATTTGATGCAGCATCGCCGTCGAGGAGATGTGTGAAAAAGAAGTCCGCACCCAACCGCCATGGTAGTTCAAGCGTGAAGATCCAAATTGAGGCAAACCACATTCGGGCATGGTTATGAAGGTAACCAGTCTCAACCAATTCTTCAGCCCAGCTGTCAAAATAATTAAGGCCTGATTGTCCTGCTTCGGCAGCTTCTACACGCCTGCGAAGGCTACGATCCCGATCCAAAACCGCTAGATCTCTAATCAATCCCTCTCGGTACTGGTCCCATACCACCGGACGCCTTTCCATCCATCCTTTAAAGTAGGCACGCCAAATAACCTCCTGAATGAACTTCTCTGCTCCCTCAGCTCCATGCTCAAGTACTGCGGTTGCAACTGCATCTTGTTCGAGCACAAGACGTCGTCTCAGGTATGGAGAGAGCATCGACACATCACGGTGGTTGCTTTCCCCGCGATCATAATTGCGGCCGTTGGTATACCGTTTGCCCATGCGCGGAGCGAAGTCCTGAAGGATAGCCTCCCCAGTTGCTCGTGTTGAAGCATTTAGTTTTTTGTCGGAATGCTGAAGCAGCATGGCTCTTACCTTCTAATTGGTCACAAAAAGTATGCTGAAATGCTGGTTTGTCAAATTGGAAGGCAGTCAATGAACTGGAGAAAGATGCGACTAATCACCTTTTCGGAGGGTTGACCATCCACTAAGATGTTCTAGCTCCACTTCAATGAATGAAACGGACAGTTCACAGGGACCTTCGAGCTTGGAAGTGGACAGGAAAAACATGCATGATTTAGTCAACTCTTACCTTCACCTTACAAAGGAAGTCCTTCCATCTTTGGCGCGAAGCAGCAGACAGGATTGGCCAGTTCGCGAGGATCATTGTTTTCAGCGCATCGTTTTGGACACAATTTGTAACGGCGTTTGGTATGAACACCTGGATCGTCCCGCTTACAAGAACCTTACACACAACGAAGTGCAACGTGCGGTCGATCTTTGCTATGAAATTGCCGAAGGTCATGCTGACCTTCGTCAGCTGAATAACCAGTCACTGATCTGGCGCGGTAAAAGATCAGCGCAGACTTAGACAGCGTGTTCAAAATCGTCTGGATGGCAAACAGTATCTATATCAAGCGAATTATATCGATTTACCAAATAACTGAGAGCACTGATAGTTTTTTGGTAGCGGTGAAGGGGACTGGTCTATTACGCCTTAGTTGAACTGCCCAATCAAAGTTTCTGCAGTTTTGGAAAGTGTACTATCAGAAAGATCTGACAATTCAATACTATGGACGGTGGTATCTTTAATATCTGTATATTTTGCATACCGAGGGTCATAGTGTTTAGTTATAAGACCTATTGCTAATTTCTTCCACTCACCTAATTCCACGTGCCCCAGCCATTCTGTAATCTGTTTACGATTGTGATAAGGACGTAGCTTATCTATAAGCTCGCATAAGGTAACTTTATCATGTGTAAGATCGGTGTAAGTTTTGCAAAGGAAATCGCTGCGTGCTTCTAAAGTACTGCTGACTTGGAGCCTAGGCGCGGCTCTCATCGAAGCCCATAAAGATGGAGGAATTAATCGCTCCCCGATCTTGCTACTCTCTGCTTCAATAAAGGTAATTTTGGCAGGGTTAAGCGATGATAGTTTAGATGAGATACGACTTTCAAACATTTTTTGTGTCGGTTGGTCCAAACAAATACCGCCAAATAGTGAACCCCGATGGGTGGCAATTCCTTCCAAGTCAAGGATTTGTGCCCCTTTTGCAGCAAGTTGGTGCAATAATGCGGTCTTAGCGGTTCCAGTGCTACCCCCGATTAACATCAGGCGATGTAGAAGTGGTCTGTCATATAGTGCCTTTACTACCTCGCGGCGATAACTTCGATAACCACCCTCAAGTAGTTGCACTCGCCAGCCTACTTGCTCGAGTATTGTAGCAAATGCACCAGATCTTTGCCCGCCACGCCAACAATAAATCAGTGGTTGCCAGCCACCATCTTTGGCCGCGAGAGGGCCTTGGAGGTGATTGGCGGCATTCAAAGCTACTAATGCAGCACCTTTTTTGCGAGCCATAAAGGGGTTTCGTTTGTATATAGTTCCTATTTCGGCGCGTTGTGTATCGTCTAACACTGGAAGATTGATCGCACCAGGAAGATGGTCGTCGGCGTACTCTGCTGGAGCACGAACGTCGATGATAGTATCTGCAGTAAATTCCTTAAGACTTTCTAGAGAGTTGAGGATTACCAGGTTCATGCCATTCCTATGTTCATTAGCAGTATTGGTTACCTTGTTTCTGGAGATGAGCCAAGTAGATTACGATATATGAGAACTCAGTTAATCAAATGTATTTCTGTTTGTTTCAAGCGGATAGGATCAGGACGTGTTTACAAATTTTAATATAGACCACCTACTTAAGATTTAATCATGCTAGATAGCGACATTTTGGACCCTTGTTTTATGCCTCTGCACGATAAGCTGTTTTTATAAAGCCATCCCTCAATTATTTGCTAAAGCACCTCCCCCCTAAACAAAACCAGCACCAAATGAATCCAAGACGCAACACTAAAGGGCCGAGGCCCAAGTCGCACGCCCCTAGATATGGGGACCCCGGTCCTTGGTCCTGCACCTCTATGCCTTCCGTCAGTACCGCGTTCGACATTGCGTCAAATTCTTTGCAGTTGTGCATCCGGAATATTCATTGTCTATACTATCGTTGAAAACAGAACCTATACGAACGTTTGCAAAATAGCCGTCAAACTGGTGGCATTAGGAAGGAAAGAGTGTTGGCTATCAAGACAGCAATTATTGGCTTGGGTATCATGGGTCAACGCATGCTTGAGCAAATGATTCTTCATCCTGAATTTGTGGTCGACACGATCTGGGATCCAAATTCTGCCGCCTGTCAAAGCG
>OCZA010000529.1_pt1 | contig 13052 bp, 15 predicted proteins | sample 1539021 | NCBI WGS metagenome assembly OCZA01 (sample SAMEA2619376, study PRJEB22493) | marine metagenome | biome: marine biome (ENVO:00000447); feature: surface water layer (ENVO:00002042); material: "saline water (ENVO:00002010), including plankton (ENVO:xxxxxxxx)" | depth 5 m | reverse complement strand
CAGGAAAACTAAAAGAATTTAACTATTTATTTAAAAATACTAATTTTGAATTAATCCCGATCTCTGAGTTTACAAATGAGGATATTGAAGAGACAGGTGCAAGCTATGAAGAAAATGCGTTTATAAAAGCAAAATTTGCTTCGGATATCTCTGGATTGCCATCTTTAGGAGATGATTCAGGACTCGAAGTAGAAGCATTAAATGGAGAACCTGGAATTTTTTCTGCTAGATTTGCAGGAGAAAAAGGAAACGACAATCTAAATAATAATAAATTGTTAGATGAACTTAGTTTAAAAAAAGATAAATCAGCAAAATTTGTTTCAATTTTATCTTTTTTACACCCTGAATTAAAAATCTCTTTATTTTCATATGGCGAACTATTTGGAAAAATAATTGAGTCTCCAAGAGGCAAAGGTGGTTTTGGTTATGATCCAATTTTTCAAATAAAAAATTCTGAACTTACCTTGGCTGAGATTTCAGAAGATGAAAGAATGAAAATAAGTCATAGAACTATATCAACTTTAAAAATGATTAATTTATTGAAGGAATCAAAAATGTCATGACTGTTCTTTTTTCTTTTAAAGCAATCTCTTCATATTTTGTAATAAGTTCTTTTGAGTCAACGTTGACAGATTCTTGATCAAAATTAAACTTTAAGTCTTTAAGAGTTTCTATAATTTCTTCCGCATAATCTTGCCAATCAGTTTTTATAATTATTTTTCCTTCTTTTTTTAGTAAAGATTGCAAAATAAGAAAAAAATTTTTTTTTAATAACCGTCTTTTTTTATGTTTTGATTTTGGCCAAGGATCAGGGAAAAAAATAGTTATAAGATCGAACAAATTCTTGCTTTTATTCTTTGAGAAAATTTGCGCTACATCTCCTTGAATAAGTTTTAAATTTGTTATGTTAAATTTTTCAATTTTTTTATAGGTGTTTGCCAATCCTGATTCAAATACCTCTATACCAATAAATGATTGTTTTGGATTATTTAAGGCTTGTTCAGATAAATATTTTCCATCGCCAAAACCAATTTCTAAATTTAATTTAAAAGGATCTTCATTTAAAAGTTTAAAATCTTCAAAATCATCCTCTGTTATAAAAAAAATTTCATTTGCTTTTGAAAGAATCTTTTTGTTTTTTAACGAAGATCTTGATCGTGCCTTAGAAAAACTTTTAATAGAATTTTTCAAGAATTTACTATTCCCTTCATTGGAGAACTTGGATTTGCATCTTTTTTTACTGGTATTCTTCCGGCTAAGAAGCTTTTTCTTCCACTTATAGCTGCATCCCTCATTGCCTCAGCCATTAAAATAGGATCTTTTGCCTTTGCTATTGCCGTATTTAATAAAACACCATCGCATCCCATTTCCATGGCTATAGTCACTTCTGAAGCTGCTCCAATTCCAGCATCAATAATTACAGGACAAGATATTTTTTCTATAATTTTCTCTATAGCTTCAGGATTTATAATTCCTTGGCCTGAGCCTATAGGTGATGCCAAAGGCATTATTGCAACGCAGCCGATGTCTTCTAAAGTTAAAGCGTAATCAAGCTCATCTGTGCAATAAACCATAACTTTAAAACCTAAATTAACAAGCTCTTTTGCAGCTGAAACAGTTTCATCCATTAAAGGTAAAAGAGTTTCCTTGTCTTTGAGAACTTCAAGCTTAACTAAACTCTCTCCATTCAAAAGTTCTCTTCCTAAGCATGCGATTCTTATAGCTTCTTTTGCACTAAAACAACCAGCTGTGTTTGGCAAAATAGTAAATTGTTCTGGTGTAATGAAATTTAAGATTGAGTTAGGTCTTTTTTTTGAATCTAGTTCGACTCTTCTTATTGCAACTGTGACGATTTCGCTTTTTGAAGCTTTTATAGATTCGAGTGCCTGCTCCTCATTTATATATTTTCCTGTACCTACTAATAAACGAGATTTATATTCTTTCCCTGCAATAACTAGGGGATCTTTAAACAAAATTATCCGCCTCCTATGGCTCTTACTATCTCAACCCTATCTTCTTTAAGCAATTCTCTCTCATTCCAAATGGATTTAAAAATAATTTCTTTATTAATCTCTACTGCGCAGTGCTTATCTGAAAGTTCTAAGAAAGTAAAAAGCTGTTTCACTGAAGTTTTTTCTGGGATCTCACGGGACTCTCCATTAAGAAATATCTTAATTTTTGTCATTTTTTGTACAAATTAATTAAGAGATATAGCTACGGACTTTTTCCATAGCAGCTTTCTCTATCTGCCTTATTCTTTCTGCGCTAACACCATATTTATCAGCTAACTCATGGAGAGTAAGTTTTTGTTCTTCCAGCCATCTATCAACTAATATTTCTTTGCTTCGTGGATCAAGTTCTTCCATAGCCTTATGGAGAAGTTCAAAACTATATTCATCAGAATCTTCTTTCTCAACAAGGTCAGCAGGATTACAGGCCTCGTCTGCTAAGAAACCTGAGGGACTAAATGAAGCTTGTTCGTCACTGGCTTCAGATGGGGGATCAAACGACATATCAGATGAAGAAAGTCTAGATTCCATTTCCTTTACAGATTTTTCGTCAACACCAAGTTCTTCAGATATAACCTTAACTTCATCTGGATTTAACCAATTAAGTTCTTTTTTTTGACTTCTAAGGTTAAAAAAGAGTTTTCTTTGAGCCTTTGTTGTAGCTACTTTAACTATTTTCCAGTTTTTAATAATATATTCATGCATTTCAGATTTTATCCAATGCACAGCGAATGATATAAGTCTTACTCCGACTTCTGGATTAAACTTTCTAACTGCTTTCATGAGGCCTACATTCCCTTCTTGAATTAAATCTGCTTGTGGCAATCCGTATCCTGCATAACCCCTAGCTATATGAACGACAAATCTAAGATGAGCCATAACCAATTGTCTGGCTGCCTCAAGGTCATCGTTGTAATAAAGATCTTCAGCTAATTTTTTTTCCTGCTCGGGAGTTAAAATAGCTATGTTTTGAATAGAAGATAAATAAGATTCCAGGTTTTGACCCGGCGCTGAAATATCCATTGGTTGCAGTTGTTTGCCCATATATTGCGAATTTTATACCTAAAAATGCGTTATTTGCATATAAAAAGTTATTATTTTGATTAAATTATTGATTTTGTTGTAAAATTTGACTAAAAAAAGCTACATTTGATAGCGCATAAAATCCATTTATTTTCATATTTCTGTCAGAATTGTACTTTATTGTATTCATAGTCAAATCTAAAATATTGCCTCCAGAAGCCTTTAAAATAGCATGTCCTGCAGCAATGTCCCATTGACCGACGTCCCCAAAACGTGGGTAGATGTGACAATCGCCAGAAGCTATTAAACATAACTTTAGAGAACTTCCAGCAGGGAAAAGTTCCACTTTTTTAAATTTATCTTTAAAAAACTCAATAAATTCTTCTTCTTTATTGGTTTGATGACTTTTACTAACAGATATTCGACAGTTTTCTTGGCTAAATGAAGTTTTTAGAGCCTTCTTTTCACCTTTTTTTTCACTAAATGCATTGAAATCTATACCTCCAACAAAAAAACTACTTTTAGTTGGAATGTAAATTGCACCAAAAATCGGTTCTCCATCCTTCACTAAAGCTATGTTAATTGTGAAATCTTCACTTTTATCAATAAACTCTTTAGTTCCATCTAAAGGATCTATTAACCAAAAAAGATTTTCTTTGATCTGTTTTTCCTTGCCCTCTTCAGAAATTATTGGAATATCAGGATATAAATTATTCAAACTATTAATAATAAAGTCATTTGATCTTAAATCAGCAAGCGTCAAAGGAGACTCATCATATTTTTTTTTAAAGTTTATGTCTTCTTGGTTATCATAAATTTCATTAATTAGCTTGGAAGCTCCTTCCATAATTAATTGGATCGGTTTAATTAACTCTTTTACCTTCATTTTCAATGAAATCTTTTAAATTTTAGGTTTTGATTTACAATATATTCCTTAAATCATTAATTATGAGCGAAGATAATAAAGAATTGTTAGAAAAAGCGGAAGAAATCTCTAACGGTTTAAAAAGATTAAGTAAAAAAAGTCGAAAGGTAGTTATGCCTTATCATAGCTCTTATGACTTAATAGAAGAACTTGAAGAAGTTGCGGACAGCTTAGTTAAAGATTTAAAAGGATAAGGAAAATTTTAAGGAGAGAAAATATGAATTATGAAAGTTTTAAATACACGTCTGAAGAAGGTGTTGGCCACCTTATTTTAGATAAAGGAGAAGACTTAAATAAAATGACAATGAATTTTTGGTATGAATTGCCAAAAATTTTAGATGAAATTGATAAAGATGCTTCGCTTAGGGTTTTAATTCTTTCTTCGACTGGTAAACATTTTTGTGCTGGCATGGATCTAAAGAATTTTGGAACTTTAGGTAACGATGCTGAAAAGAAAACCAATGTGCCTGATAAAGCTAGAATTGGTGAAAGCCTTTATAGAGTTGCTAAAGAACTTCAAGATATGCTTTCCAAACTAGAAAAATTAAGAATACCTGTCCTTGCTGGAATACAAGGAGGATGTATTGGTGGTGGGTTAGATTTAGTTACAGCTGCTGATATGAGATTTGCTAGTAAAGATGCTTTCTTTTGTATTCAAGAAGTAAATATTGGAATGGCGGCAGATATTGGAACTCTCCAAAGATTGCCTCGTGTTATTCCAGAAGGAAAAGTAAGAGAACTGGCTTACACTGGAAGGAGAATGCCTGCTGGAGAAGCTTTAGAAGCTGGCTTAGTTAATAAAGTGTATGAAAGTCATGAAGAGATGGTATCTGGATTGAAAGAAATGGCTGCAGTGATAGCCTCCAAAAGTCCTCTAGCTGTATATGGCACAAAAGCAATTCTTAATTTTTCTAGAGATCACACTATAGCAGAGGGATTGGAATACAATGCACTTTGGAGTGGAGCTATGCTTCCTCAAGAAGACATGGCAGAAGCAATGATGTCAAATATAGAAAAAAGGGAACCTGAGTTTAAAGATATGCAGGAAATAAAAGACTACGGCAAGTCTTCTGCTAAATAACTTAAGTTTCTTTTCTTAAGAAAGTTGGATTGTTCTCAGAAGAGGCTTCTTTGTTGTATTTATAACCTTCTAAATTGAAATTAATCAACTCCTCAGAGTTTTCTATTTTATTTTCTAGAATAAATTTAGCCATCGATCCTCTTGCTTTTTTTGCGTAGAAGCTGATTATCTTATATTTCCCATTTTTAAAATCTTTAAAGATTGGAGAAACAACCCTTCCATCGATTATTGTCTGATCCAGAGCTGAAAAATATTCATTAGAAGCTAGGTTAACCAAAGTATTTTCCTTTTGAGAAGCCAATTCAGAATTGATAGCTTTCGTCAATTCAGGTTTCCAGAAATTATACAGGCCATCTATTTCTCCAGATTTTAATTTAGTACCCATTTCTAATCTATAAGGTGAAATTAAATCCAGTGGCTTAAGCAGTCCGTATAAACCTGAAAGTATTCTTAAATGATCCTGAGAATAGTTAATAGTAGATTTTGATAAATTACTCGCTTCCAGACCCTGATATACATCTCCTTTAAAAGCAAATATTGCTTGTCTAGAATCTTTAGAAGGTTTGTTTTGTTTTTTCCAAGTTTGATATCTCTCAAAGTTTAGAAAAGCAAGATTGTCGCTCAAACCCATTAAATCGGAAATATACTCGGGTTCATAGGATCTCATTATTTTAATTAATGACTCTGACTTACCTAAGAAGTCAGGAGTTGTATAATCAAACCCATTGAGGGGAGATTCATAATCTAAGGTTTTAGCCGGTGAAAGAACAATAATCATAGTTATTATTAAATCATAAAATCGAAATGAAAAATATTAATCAAACATTTCAATATTTACTTACAATTTTTCCGCGTTTTGTTGGTATTTTAAGCTCTTGGGCTATTTTTTTAATGATAGTTTTAACAACAATAGTTGTGTTTTTTAGGTACTTTTTGAGTATTGGGGTAGTCGGTCTTCAAGAAATGGTTATTTATCTACATGGTATTGCCTTTCTCTTGTGTTCAGCATATGCCTATGAAAATGATGAGCATGTCAGGGTAGATATTTTTTATCGTAGATCGAGTGTAAAAAACAAAAAATTAATTAATTTAATAGGAAATTTAATTTTTCTTCAGCCAATGGCTTGGACAATATTTATTTTGTCCTTGGATTATGTTTTATTTTCTTGGTCTATTTATGAAATTTCTCCAGAGCCAGGAGGATTACCTTTTGTTTACTTATACAAAACTTCCATTTTAATTTTTTCATTAATTTTAATCTTGCAAAGTCTGGCTTCAATTTTTTCTTACTTCGATAATGATTGAATATATTCCATTAGTTCTATTTGTCGTCATGTGTGCCAGCTTGCTACTTGGTTTTCCGGTAGCTTTTACTTTAGGTGGTGTTTCATTAATTTTTGCAGGTTTAGGCTCAATATTTGGAATATTCGACCTTTACTTATTAGAGACAATTCCAAATAGATTGTTTGGAATCATGACTAACTCAACTTTGGTGGCAGTTCCACTTTTTGTATTTATGGGAGTCATTTTAGAGAAATCAAAAATTGCAGAAAAACTTTTAGAATCGATGTCAGAAATATTTGGAAATTTAAAAAGTGGCTTAGGTATTTCGGTAATCATTGTTGGTACTCTATTGGCCGCAAGCACAGGAATTGTTGGAGCAACCGTAATTGCAATGGGTTTAATTTCTTTACCTGCAATGCTTAAAAAAGGATATTCCGAAGAAGTTTCCACTGGTCTAATAGCTGCTACAGGAACCCTTGGACAAATTATTCCGCCATCAATTGCATTAGTAATCTTAGGAGATGTATTAGCAACAGCCTATCAACAGGCCCAATTAAGTATGGGTAATTTTTCTGCAAAATCGTTTTCTGTAGGTGATTTATTCGTTGCAGCAATTATTCCAGGTTTGCTTTTAGTTACAGCTTATTCTTTTTATTTTATTTTTAATATTTCTCAAAAAACTTTTAATTATGAAAAAAGTGAAGAAAAATCAGTCTCTCTAGTAAACATCTTAAAAATTTTAATTCCGCCTTTTTTACTTATTTTTTCCGTCCTAGGATCCATCATTTTAGGTGTTGCTTCACCAACTGAAGCTGCAGGAATTGGTGCAATGGGATCAATTTTGATTGCTGTATTAAATAGAAAATTGTCTTTCTCAGTATTAGCAGATGCGGTTAAACAAACCGCATTTATAAGCAGCATGGTTTTTATGATTTTAATTGGCGCTTCTATATTTTCTTTGGTTTTTCGTGGATTTGGCGGAGAAGAGCTAATTACAAATTTATTTGATGCAGTTCCAGGTGGGTTATTTGGCTCTATGCTAATTGTAATGATCTTGGTCTTTTTATTAGGCTTCATTTTAGATTTTATTGAAATAAGCTTTGTTGTGGTTCCAATTGTTGGTCCCATTCTTATCGCTATGGGAGCAGATCCATTGTGGTTAGGAATTATGCTTGCGATAAATTTACAGACTTCTTTTTTAACTCCTCCTTTTGGGTTTGCTTTGTTTTATTTGAGAGGGGTCACTCCAGAGAAAATTAAAACAGAAACTATCTACAAAGGAGTTATCCCTTTCATAATGATTCAAATTTTAATTCTATGCTTGGTTGCATACTTTCCATTTTTGGCAACTTACCTTCCTTCAGCAATATACTGATAAAAAAAATTTAAAATTTGATATATTTAGTTTATGAAAATTCTAAAACTCTTTTTAATTCTAATCCCTTTTATTTTATTTTCTTGTGCAGAAAACTTTTCTGAGAAAGCTAAAAAGTTTAGCCAAGAAAAAATTATCATTGATACTCATATCGATACTCCTTTTCAAATTTGGCGTCAAAGGAATAACACTGGTACTAATGATGATATTACAAAAAGTACTAGTTATCATTTTGATTATCCAAGAGCCATCGAAGGTGGATTAAATTTAACTTTTCAAAGCATTTGGATTCCTCCTAGAACCGAACCTGAAGGAACTTCTTATGACTTGGCTATAGAGTTAATTGAGATGATGAATGAAATCATTGAAGATAATCCAGATAAATTTATTTTTATTAGAAATCCTGAAGATATTACAACTCTAGAGAATAATAAAAACTTGGTTGGTATGGCATATGGAATAGAAAATGGCGCACCGCTTGAGGGAAATCTAGAAAATATTAAGTTTTTTGCTAATTTAGGAGTCAACTACATCACCCTCGCTCATTCAAAAAGCAATCATATTTCTGATAGCTCCTATGATGAAAATAAGAGATGGCCTGATGGCTTGAGTCCTTTTGGCTTCAAAGTTGTTGAGGAAATGAATAAACAAGGCGTAATGATCGATATTTCTCATGTTTCTGATGCAGCTTTCATGAAAGTACTTGAACTCAGTAGAGCTCCAGTTGTAGCAACTCATAGCTCATTAAGGCACTTTACCCCTGGTTGGGAGAGAAATGTTTCTGACGAAATGCTTATTGCTCTTGCTGAAAATGGAGGAGTTATTCAACTTTGTTTTGGTTCTGATTTTGTTGCTAATAGAAAAGATAATCCGGATTTGGAAGTTTCTGTTAAGAACGTTGTCGATCATATTGATCGAGTAAGGGATCTAGTTGGTATAGACCATGTGGGATTTGGTTCAGATTTTGATGGAGAGGTTCCATTGCCTGATGATATAAATGACGTTTCAAAGTTTCCAAATCTGATCGAAGAACTTTTAATTAGAGGATATTCAGAAAGTGAAATTGATAAAATCTTGAATGGAAATATTCTCAGGGTTTGGAAAGAAGTTAGATCACTTGCGGATGCTTAATTTTTTTAAGGGGTTTGGTTATTTTTTAATCTGGGGCGACTTTTATTTAGTTCTTTTTTTTATTCACAGTCTTTTTGTTGGACCAATAATAATAAAAGATTATTTTTTAGAATACTTTCAAGTAGCGCTCTATCTTTTTAATTGGTTTGGTGAGCTTAATTATTTATTAGATCTCTATGTTGGCTGGTTATTAACTTTGCCTGCGGCATTACTTTTTTTTCTGAGATTTTCTTTTTCAACCTTTATTGGCATTTGGATTGTTAGAAAAGTTAACTTTATCTTAATTCGTAAATAGCCTCTTCCGATATCTCATGATATTGAGAAACATTTTTTTTAAAATTAGATAAAGATTCATAAATCTTTTTTGATGACTCATCTTCTTGCGTCATCTCAACTAATAATTCCTCGGTAATTCTTTTAAATTCGGCTAGAACATCATTCGGTAATTTTCTGAGTTCTACGTTGTGATCATTTACCAAAGATATAAGCGCTTGATTATTTCTTGAAGTGTACTCATCCAACATGTCTTGGTTAATAGCTCTTGAAGCTGTTTTTAAAATCGCTTGAAGATCTTTAGGTAAAGAGTCATAAGCTTCCTTGTTTATTAAGGTTTCTAAAGTTGGTCCAGGCTCATGCCAACCAGGATAATAATAATATTTTGCAGCTTGATGAAATCCAAAAGTTAAGTCGTTGTAGGGTCCAATCCACTCTGCTGCATCTATGACTCCTGTTTGTAGATTTGTAAATATTTCACTCCCTGGCATCAAGACTGCCTCCCCGCCGGCTCTGGTAAAGACCTTTCCTGCCATGCCAGGTATCCTCATGCGAATTCCCTTTAAATCTTCTAAGCTATTGATTTCTTTATTAAACCAACCAGCCATTTGCACACCCGTATTGCCTCCTGCTAAAGGAATCAAATTAAAGGGTTCATAGAGTTCTTCCCATAATTCTTGACCTCCGCCATAGTGAAGCCAAGCGTTCATTTCTTGTGCGTTTAAACCAAAAGGAATTGCAGTGAAGAATTGTGCAGCAGGAACTTTTCCAATCCAGTAATAAGCTGCTCCATGACCCATTTCGACACTGCCCCTGGAAACAGTATCAAATACTTCTAATGCTGGAACTAATTCTCCATTTCCATAAACTTTTATTTCTAATCTACCATCACTCATTTCATCGACAAGCTTTGCTAAGTTTTCAGCTCCCAAACCAACGCCAGGATAATTTTTTGGCCAAGTAGTTACCATTCGCCATTTAAAACTTTCTTTTACCTCTGAAGTTTGATTTGAAGTTTCTTGTGCCGAGCAAGAAACAAAAATAAAACTTAAAAATAAAATTAAGAAATTTTGTCTAGTTTTGCAAAACTTAAAACTAACCATTTTGTCCCCTCTGTATCAAAATTAACCTGTACTCTCGCATTACTGCCATCACCCTCATAATTTAAAATTACTCCCTCACCGAAAGAAGGATGCCCCACTCTATCGCCAAGCGCGAAACCCCCTACTTTATGATCCGTTCCGCCAACTATTTTAGGTGAAAAAGATTTTGCCTGACTTACATTTTCAGAGGATATTCTAATTTCGTATTTAAACTCTTCAGGAATTTCTTTTAAGAATCTTGAAGCTGGACTAAAACCATCAACTCCAAAAACGTTTCTAACTTCAGCATAGGTTAAATAAAGTCTTTCCATCGCTCTAGTCATTCCTACATAACAAAGTCTTCGCTCTTCAGCTAATTGTCTTGGATCTTCTACTGATCTTTTGTGAGGAAAAAGTCCCTCTTCGCATCCAGCAACAAAAACTAATGGATACTCAAGTCCCTTGGAAGAATGTAAAGTCATCATCTGGATTGCATCTTCATTTTCTTTAGCTTGATTCTCACCTGCATCTAACGAAGCCTGATCAAGAAACAATTCAAGTTGTGACCTTTCGTCATCGGCATCTTCGCCAATAGAAAAAAATCCTGCTGCTGCTGATACAAGTTCTTCTAAGTTTTCCACTCTAGATCTTCCTTTTTCTCCCGGTTCTTTTCCATGAAATTCTTTTAGACCAGATAAATCTACTAGTTTTTCAAAGAATTCTTCAATTTCTTTGTTATTGGCTATATGTGAAATTTTATCTATCGCAGAAAAAAATTCTTTAAGTGCATTTGAAACTTTTGGTCCAGAATTTTCTGATAATTTTTCGGCTGCGCTCCATAAAGAAAGACTATTTTCTCTAGCTAATTCACGAATTTGATCCATAGTTTTTGCGCCTATTCCTCTGCTTGGTACATTGATAATTCTCTCAAATGCAGTGTCATTTTCATTATCGATAGCTAATTTTGCGTATGAAAGAGCATTTTTTATTTCTAATCTCTCATAGAATCGAACTCCCCCGTATATTCTATAAGGCAATTCGGCTCTTAAAATAGAATCCTCAAGAATCCTTGATTGAGCATTGGATCTATAAATGATGGCACATTCAGATAAATTTCTTCCTTCATCAACCCAACTTTTAATGATGTCTACTATAAATTTTGCTTCGTCTCTTTCATTAAAGGCTCTGTATACTTTTATTAATTCTCCTTCTTCTTTTTCTGTCCAAAGCTCTTTGCCCAGTCTTTCCGGGTTATTTCTTATTACTGCGTTTGCAGCTGCTAAGATATTTGTTGTGGATCTATAATTTTGTTCTAATTTTAAAGTTTTTACTCCTTTGAAATCTTTAATGAACCTATTGATATTTGAACTTTTTGCACCTCTCCAACTATATATAGATTGATCATCATCTCCGACAACTGTTATGTGCCCATCCTTACCGACAAGCTGCTTCAACAAGAGATATTGAATTTCATTTGTATCTTGAAACTCGTCCACAAGAATATGCTCAAATCTTCTTTGATAATGCGATAAAAGCTCAGGATTTTTATTGAGCATCTCATGACAACGCAATAGAATTTCCGCAAAATCAACCACGCCTTCTTCTTCACAAGTTTTTTGATATTCCAAATAAATGTCTGCCATTTTTTCCTCAACATAGGTAGCTTTGTTGGGAAGTTTGGCTATTCTTCGGCCTTCGTCTTTTTGTTTATTTATAAACCATTGAGTTTGCCTAGGTTGCCAAGTTGCTTCGTCTAGATTCATTTTTTTTATAACTCTTTTAATAACTCTATTTTGATCATCGCCATCCAAGATTGAAAATGATTTTGATAAGCCAGCTTCCTCCCAATGCATCTTGAGCATTCTATGAAACAAGCCATGAAAAGTACCACACCACATTTGATTCAATTGCTCCCCAAGGATGGATTCAATTCGACCACGCATTTCTTTAGCAGCTTTATTGGTAAATGTGACAGTTAGAAGGCTTAATGGATTTATATCTTTTACCTTGCTCAGCCATGCAACTTTGTGAGTGATTACCTTAGTTTTTCCTGAACCTGCTCCAGCCAAAACAAGTGAATAAGGTAATTCCTCTGTAACTGCATCTCTTTGTACTTCGTTTAAATCGTCTAAAATATATGAAATATCCATTTTTTATAGTTTAAGCTATAAATTGTATTTACGAGAAAAATGTCAAAAAAAATAGATTTTTATAACTCTTTAGAACTGACTTTGCTTGAAGCGGAAAATTTAATCAGTGATGGTGTTGAAAACAGTAAGTCGATGTTTCATACGCCTGTCTTGTCTAGTTTTGTTGAGAAAACAATTTCCACTCGAACAGTTGTTTTGAGAGAATTTGATTCAAAAAATAGAACGCTAAGATTTCATACTGATAGCAGATCTGGAAAAATAGAGGAATTAAAGGAAAACTCTATTTCCTCTGTCCATGGCTATGATCCAGATCTCAAAGTTCAAATTAGACTTAAAGGAAAAACGTCGCTTCATATTGATAATGAAGTTTCTAAAAAGGCTTGGGCTGAATCAAGAGAAATGTCAAAAATGTGTTATTCAGTAAAGGATTCACCAGGAAATAAAATATCTTCTCCTGAACCTTTTGATTTGATCAAAGAAGAAATTGATATTGAGCTCGGTTACAATAATTTTGCTGTTTTGCACTTTAGTTATGACTCTCTCGAGTTTTTGTTTTTGAAAGGCGCAGGACATAGAAGATCACTGTTCGATTGGAGCTCAGACCAACTAGAAAGCAGTTGGCTAATTCCATAAATGTTTTAAAATTAACTTTAAATAAATAAATAAAAATATGTCTAAACACAATGCTTTAAATATGTTCGGCAGATCTGGAAATCCTG
>OCZA010000524.1_pt1 | contig 13148 bp, 11 predicted proteins | sample 1539021 | NCBI WGS metagenome assembly OCZA01 (sample SAMEA2619376, study PRJEB22493) | marine metagenome | biome: marine biome (ENVO:00000447); feature: surface water layer (ENVO:00002042); material: "saline water (ENVO:00002010), including plankton (ENVO:xxxxxxxx)" | depth 5 m | reverse complement strand
TGGCACCACAAGATGATGATTTCAGGGATGTCATATCAATTTTTGAAGCAGCAACAGGAGCGTCTGTCGAGTACGGAGGTTCTGATGAGTTTGAATCAATTATTAATATTGACTGTCAAGCAGGAAGTCCAGCGGATATCGCTGTATTCCCTCAACCAGGATTAGCAGCGAATATTGCAGCGACTGGTTGTTTATCCCCATTAGGTGATGATGTTAAACAAATGGTTCTTGATAACTATGCTGCAGGTCAATCTTGGGTTGATCTGACAACATATAAAGATCAAACTGGTTTTGAAAAGTTTTTTGGTGTTTTTTACAGAGTGAATGTAAAAAGTTTAGTGTGGTACTCACCAGATAACTTTGAAGATAACGGTTATGAAATCCCTTCAAGTATGGAAGGATTATTAGCATTAGCAGATCAAATGGTTAGTGATGGAAACACACCTTTCTGTATTGGATTAGGTTCTGGTGGAGCAACTGGGTGGCCAGCTACTGACTGGATGGAAGACATTATGTTAAGAACTCATTCACCAATAACTTACGATCAGTGGGTGTCTAATGATATGAAGTTCAATGATCAAAGAGTGATCGATGCAATGGAATTCTTTGGTTCAATTGCATTAAATGACTCTTATGTTAATGGTGGAACTAAAGCCGTTGCTACAACAGACTTTAGAGACTCTCCAAATGGGCTCTTTACTTCTCCTGCGGAGTGTATGATGCATAGACAAGCTAGCTTTATTCCTGCCTTCTTTCCTGAAGGATCAGAAGCTGGTGTTGACTATGACTTCTTCTACTTCCCACCTTTTGAGTCTCAAGACTTAGGAAAACCTGTTTTAGGTGCTGGAACTCTTATGGCTCCTACCAATGACAGAAAGATAACTACCGAGTTCATGAAATTCTTGCTTCACACTGAAGCTAATGAAAGATTCATGGAAAAAGGTGGTTTTTTAACACCTCATAAGTATGTGGATATTGACAAATACTCCAGTGAAACCTTTAAAGGTCTGCATGAGATTTTAATGAATGCAACAACCTTTAGATTTGATGGATCAGACTTAATGCCTGGTTGGGTTGGAGCAGGATCTTTCTGGACAGGAATGGTTGATTACACCAATGGTAAGTCAGCTAAGGAAGTCGCAGACGAAATACAAGCTAGCTGGGAAGCTGGTCAATAAAAAAAAGTAATTTTCTTATCTAAGGGCGAATAGTATATTTGCCCTTAGTTTCTCTACATATCCTATGAGTATATTTTCCCTTGCAATAACTGTTCTTATTGGTGTTCTTTTTTTTGTAGCATTTTTTCACTTTTCAAACTTTTTATTGGATTATTTTAGGGTAAGAGCTTCAAAAAAGTTTGCCTTAGAAAATTCAATTAGAGTTATAATTTTCATCGCACCTGCATTTATAGTGCTATTTGTCTTTATATTATATCCCGTCTTTGAAACTATTAGACTGAGCTTTTACGATAAGATAGGTGAGAACTTTGTAGGGTTATACAACTACTCTTGGGCAATCAAAGATCCTGATTTCAAACGAAGTATCATTAATAACTTAGGATGGTTAATAGTAGTACCGACTATGAGTACATTTTTTGGTTTAGTGATTGCAAATTTAGCAGACAGGGTCTGGTGGGGATCTATTGCTAAATCAATTATATTTATGCCGATGGCAATTTCATTTGTTGGGGCAGGTGTAATTTGGAAATTTATGTATGATTACAGAGGTCCTGGCGATCAACAAATTGGACTTTTAAATGCCATTGCAGTTGCACTGGGTTTCGAGCCGCAAGCTTGGTTAACAATACCCATTTGGAATAATCTCTTTTTAATGGCAATTATGATATGGATACAAACGGGTCTTGCTCTTGTAATTTTTAGTGCTGCTCTCAGAAGTATCCCCAATGAAACGTTGGATGCCGCACGAATTGATGGCGCAAGTGAACTTAAAATATTTTGGTCAATCATTGTTCCTTTTTTAGAGCAAACTATCTTGGTAATTTGGACCATTATCACAATCTTAGTGTTAAAAGTTTTCGATATCATCTACGCCATGACAAACGGTCAATGGCAGACTGAGGTATTAGCAAATCTCATGTACGATTGGATGTTTAGAGGTGGAGGCGACTCTGGAAGAGGAAGTGTACTTGCCTTTTGTATTTTAATTGGGGTCACTCCTATTTTAGCCTGGAACCTATACAGGCATAAACAAGACCAAAAAGTATGAAAAAAATTACATTTACTTCAGTATTATCACAACTTTTATTACTTTTTTTTGTAGTAGCATGGATTGTTCCTACTTTTGGATTATTTATCAGCTCTTTAAGAGACAAGGACGTACTGGCCATCAGTGGTTGGTGGACATCCTTTACTACCACAGAAATTAACGAGATTTATCGAACTGAAGGTAAAGACGCACAAATCAAAGACGGGAATTATTATTTTATTAAAAGTAATTTATTCGATGGGGGTCAAGAAAAAGAGATTTTTCGTTTTGGAGTAACATCTAAAAACATTGATGAATACGAAGTTGGCGAGACTGCGCTATTTAAAGATCAAACAGAAATAACTGTTTTTGAAAACGGTGATTATGTATGGAAATCAAAAGAGGAATTTAAAAAGAAAAAAGGTAAAAGGATTTTTGTGTCTGCTAAGAGCCCGCCTAGCTTTACACTTGATAATTATAAAGAGGTACTCCTAAAAGAAGGATTAGGGCAGGCTTTTTTAAATACATTAGCGGTTGCACTCCCTGCAACTCTAATACCTTTAATTATATGTTCTTATTTTGCATACGCACTTACTTGGATGAAATTTTATGGGAGAGATATTTTATTAGCCACAATAATTGCCTCACTTGTTGTTCCCCTACAGATGTGTCTAATACCTGTCTTAACAATTTATAATGACTTTGGGGCATTGTTTGGAGTCAGTGCAAAATCTTTTCCCGGTATTTGGATGGCGCATACTGGATTTGGTCTCGCCTCAACTACTTTTTTGTTATGGAATTTTTTAAAAACACTCCCAAGTGAAATGATCGAGGCGGCTAGAGTTGATGGGGCAACGCATTACGATACTTTTATAAAAATTGTAGTTCCATTATCAATACCCTCATTCGCATCTATTTTTATCTTACAATTTTTATGGGTATGGAATGATTTGCTCGTAGGTTTAGTCTTCTTAGATAAACATCCAAGTGAAATTATCTTAACAGCAAAGCTAAAAGAGCTTCTTGGGTCGAGAGGAGAAAACTGGGAGATACTAACAACTGGTGCTTTTGTCTCAATGACTGTGCCATTATTTATTTTCTTTTCTCTTCAAAGATACTTTATAAGAGGATTGGTAGCAGGATCTATAAAAGGATGAGTAATAGAATAGTAATAATTGGTGCTGGAAGCACAAACTTTGGTCTTGGAATTGTTGGTGATTTTTTTAAATCAAAAATTCTCTCTGGCTCAACATTGGTCTTACACGATATTAATTCTGAAACCTTAAAAAATACCCATAACATTGCACTTTCTTTCAAAGAAAAGCTCGGCGTAGACTTTAATATAGAGTCGACAACCTCTCGAACAGAGGCTCTTCAAAAAGCTGATTTTTGTCTTATATCAATAGAAGTGGGGAGTAGATTTGATCTTTGGGAGCAAGATTGGAAAGTCCCACTTCAATATGGCATCAAACAGGTCTATGGAGAAAATGGTGGACCTGGTGGTCTATTCCATGCAATGCGTCAAATACCAGCCATTATAAAAATTTGTGAGGATATTGAAAAAATTTGTCCAGAGGCATTTATATTTAGTTACTCAAATCCCATGCAACGTATATGCCATGCATTGACCACGCGTTTTCCAGATTTAAAAATTACAGGCTTGTGTCATGAAATTGCTTCTATGAGCCGTCAGCTTCCTACGCTGATGGAAACTGATTTAGACAATATTCAATTTGAAGCTGGGGGATTAAATCACTTTAGTATTTTATTACATGCAACTTATAAAGACTCTGGCAAAGATGGATATCCCTTAATCAATAAAAACTTTGAAGGTTATTATTCTGATTTAGTTAATGATCATGAAGGATTTTTTTCTAATGCCGGTGCAGAGAGAGGTTTATTTTTTGAATTATTTAAAAGATATGGATATTTACCAATTACAACGGATAGTCATTTAGGTGAATATTTATCTTGGGCTTATAGTGTTGCTGACCATGATGGAATTTTAGACTTTTATGATAAATATAAAAAAAGATGTTTGTCATTTTTTTCAAACGATGGCTATGAGCAATTTTTTGATATGAGTCATCCTGAACCTCATGAAAGAGCGATACCAATTATTGAGAGTATTGTGGCAGACTTAAATATGTTAGAGCATGCCGTAAACATAAAGAATGAGAATTTCATTGAGTGTTTGCCAAATGATATTGTTGTTGAAGTGCCTGCCATAATAAATAAAACAGGGGTTCATGGTAAAAAATTAGATAATTATCCTGAGCCTTTTGGTGCTCTTCTTAATGCGCAAGTAGGAACAATTCAATTGACTACAAAGGCAATATTAAATGAATCTAAACAAACTGCCATTCATGCTCTTTTGGCTGACCCACTTGTGGAAAACCCAAACTCAGTAGCATCTTTAATGGATACAATGATAGAATTTCAAAAAGAATATTTAGGATATTTAAAATAATAATTTAAAATATGGTTATAAATGTCATCAATTAATATTAAATCTCTTAATAAATACTATGGTAAAACCCATGTTATAAAGGATTTTTCACTCGATATAAAAGATCAATCTTTCACCACTTTAGTCGGACCCTCTGGATGTGGTAAATCAACATTATTGAGAATGATAGCAGGTTTAGAGGAAATAAACTCTGGAACTATCTCAATAGATGACAGGGAAGTTAATGATTTATCTCCTAAAGATAGAAATATAGCTATGGTTTTTCAATCTTATGCTTTGTATCCCCACATGACAGTTTTTGACAATATGGCGTTTGGCCTAAAATTAGAAAAAAGATCTAAAGAAGAAATCAATGAACGAGTTTTAGAAGCTGCAAAAACACTTCAAATACAAGACTACTTAGAGCGTAAACCCAAACAATTATCAGGAGGTCAACGTCAACGTGTAGCTATTGGAAGAGCTATAACAAGAAAACCTCAAGTTTTTCTTTTTGATGAGCCTCTATCTAACCTAGACGCAGCTTTGAGAGTTCAAATGAGAATTGAATTAGCAAAACTACATGAGCAGCTTAATACCACAATGGTTTATGTTACCCATGATCAAACTGAAGCAATGACTCTCTCTAATGAAATTGTAGTCTTAGATCAAGGAGAGATTTCTCAACAAGGGGACCCCATAGAACTTTACAATAAACCAAGTAATTTATTTGTAGCAGGATTTATTGGTTCGCCAAAAATGAATTTTATCCCTGCTCAATACAAATCGTCTTCAAGTGAAAGTACAGAGGTAGAAGCTCTTGGGACTAACTTAATTCTCCCAAAAAAGACAACAAGCCAATCAGATGAAAAAGTCACATTTGGTATACGACCAGAGGATATTCATATAACAGCTGAGTCAGATCATGACTGGGAAAGCAAAGCGTTTGTTGTTGAGAAATTAGGTTCAAATACTTTTATATATTTAGAACATGATAATGAGCCAGTTGTTGTTGAAGCACCTGGAGATAGTCCTGTTAAAGTTGGCGATACAATTAAAGTGAAATTTGATTTAGATAGATCTAATTTATTCAATTCTCAAAATACTAATATAATTGGATAACCTTTCTGTTCTAAAGGATTTTCCAGATAATTTCACCTTTGGTGCCGCCACTTCATCGTATCAAATAGAAGGCAATAGTTATGGAAGATGTGGGAAATCTATTTGGGATGAATTCGCCCAAAAAAAATTAAAAGGCATTGATGGTTTAAAAGCTTGTAATCATTATGAGTATTTTAGAGAAGATATTAAACTCATAAAAGACCTTGGATTTAAAGCCTATCGTTTTTCTTTTGCCTGGCCAAGATTGTTTCCTGAAAATAATTCTAATTCTAATGAAGAAGGTGTCGATTTCTATAATCGACTTTTGGATGAGATTTTAAACAATGACTTAGAGCCTTTTCCTACTCTTTATCATTGGGATTTACCTATTCGTTTCTCGAGAATGGGTGGTTGGGAAAATCAAGATACCTGTAAGCATTTTGCTGATTACTCATATTTTATCTCTCAGCAATTTGGAGATAAATTTGAAAAAGTTGCAACTATTAATGAACCATGGTGTGTCTCATGGCTGAGCCATTATTTAGGGGAACATGCTCCTGGCAAAAAAGACCTAAAGTCAGCCGTCTTAACTATGCATAATGTTTTATTAGCACATGGTTTGTCTCTACAAGCCTTGAAATCTAATAGACCTCATAAAATTGGAATTGTGCTAAATAATCAGTACGCAGAGCCTTTTAATCAAGAACCCGATAACTTAAATGCGTTACAATTATTTGATGAAATCCACAATCGATGGTTTTCCGATGCTATTTTTAAAGGGAGCTATCCAAAATTAGCATTAGAGGTTTTAGGAAATAATTTATCAAAAAATTTTAATGAGGATTTAAAAATAATCTCTCATCCCTTAGAGTGGGTTGGTCTAAATTATTATACGAGGTCAATTATCAAACATAAAAAATCTGAGGATGGTATTGATTATGAAACACTCAGGGGGTCATTAAAAAAAACTGATATGGATTGGGAGTTTTACCCAACAGGTTTGAGTTATTTTATAAAACGAATATCTAACGAGTACAGTAATCAAATTCCTATTTATATTACTGAAAATGGAATGGCCAATAATGATGAGTTGAATGCTAGGAATGAGGTTAATGATTTAGACCGAGTTGAATATTTTCATTTACATCTTCAAGAAATTTTAAATTGTTTAAAAGAAGGTTTAAATGTTAAAGGATATTTTGCCTGGTCATTACTTGATAATTACGAGTGGGCGTTTGGGTACTCGAAAAGATTTGGCTTAGTTTTTGTAGATTTTGAAAATTTTAAAAGAATTCCAAAAAAATCTTATTATGAATTTTCAAAATTTTTAAATAGAAATTAAATTTCTTATCTTATGCTTCTGCCACCATCGACAGGTATTGTAAGTCCTGTCATAAAAGAGGATGCTTCGCTTGCTAAAAAATAAATTACACTCGCAACCTCTTTGGGTTTGCCTATTCTTCCAATAGGATGGTTTTCTCTCATTCTTTTTTTATACTCTTTAGATGACAAATCTTTTTTAAAGGACGCTAACATTGGTGTATCTATTGCACCTGGGGCAACTGCATTAACTCTAATATTATGTTTGGATAAATCGAGAGCAAGAGAGGCAGTAAAAGATATTATCGCACTCTTAGATGTTGCATAAGCCAACATATTTTTTACTCCTCGAACACTATTTATTGAGGCTAAGTTTATAATGGATGAATTTTTTGCTTTTTTTAGGAAGGGGAGAATGTGCTTACATGAAAGAAAGGTACCAGTAACGTTATTATTTAGGTGATAAGACCAGTCATTCATTGTGGTTGTCTCTAAATTTCCACTTAATCTGACACCAGCACTATTAACTAAAACATCAATTTTTTTATATTTATCTTTGATATAAGAAGCCAGATTTTCCCAGTCTAAATTATTAGTGATATTAATCTTATGATATTCAATACCTTTAATATCTTTGTTCTTATTATTTTTAAGACAAGTGCCTATAACTCTGTAGCCATTATCTAGAAATACTTTAGTAGTGCTTTTTCCAATACCTGACTCAGCTCCAGTTATTAAAACAATTTTTTTTTTTGAAATCAAAAAATTAGACGCCTTTGCGCTGTTTATCCTTTCCAGACTCAAAGTCATTTAAAGCTTTTTTATTATCTTCAGTAATTGGGTCTTGCAGTGTTGGGCTCTCCCAAAAGGCTGTTCCCTCTAACCATTCGTAACCATGAGTTTTAATTGCAATGACATATGTTTTATCTGAGTCTTTGGCCCTTTTAAAAGCTGCTTCTAGCTCTGAGGTAGAGCTCACTGTTTCAGCATTAGCTCCCATACTTTTTGCATGATTTTCAAAGTCTACAAATTGTAAATTTGTTGCTCTCGCAGCACGAAGATTGCAAATATACTCCTTGCCCCCTTTGGCTAGTTGAAGGCGATTGATGACCATATGCCCACCATTATCACAAACAATAATAATAAGTTTTTGATCATAAAGAACTGAGCTGTAGATATCACTGTTGTTCAATAAATAAGAACCATCTCCAACAAAGACCACCACATCTTGATCAGGTTTAGCCATCTTAATTCCAAGTGCTCCTGATATTTCATATCCCATGCAGCTAAAACCCCATTCTGTCTCAAAAGTATTAAGTTGCTTTGGTTTCCAAACTTGAACAACCTCTCCTACAAGGCCTCCTGCAGCTGTGACAACGATATCACTTGGATCTGAATTTCTATAAACCGCCCCTACTGCGTGAGCATATGAGGGCTCTTCTTGATTAGTAGGGCCGCTTTGTTTTTCAACGTATGCGTCCCATTCATCTCTCTCCTTGATTGCTCTTTGGTACCAAGGATCAGGGGCTCTCCAGTCACCCAAAGCTTCTGATATTTTCTGAAGCCCAACTTTAGCATCACTTATAACTGGAGTGGCTAAATGCTTGGTCGTATCATAACGAGCTGTATTGACTGAAACTAATTTGAAATTAGGGTTTTCAAAATTTGCCCAAGAGCCTGTTGTGAAATCTGCAAGTTTTGTTCCTATAGCAAGGGCTAGATCTGTATCTTTTGAAAGATTATTAGAAGAGCCCTGTCCCAAAGCTCCTACAGTACTAATATAATAAGGGTCATCTTTAGTCATACATCCGATACCCATTACTGTTGAAGTAACAGGGATGTTGTGTTTTTTTGCAAAGTTTGAAAGTTCTTGCTCTGCTTCAGAGTAAAGAACTCCTCCTCCTGAAATGATTATAGGTTGTTTAGAGTTTTTAAGTATTTCAGCTGCTTGATTCACTTGGCTTGGATCAGGATGAATTCTTCTTATCTCGTGAATTTTTTCCTCAAAAAATATTTCAGGGAAATCAAATGACTCTCCTTGAACGTCTTGTGACATTGCAATGGTTGCTGGTCCACAATCAGAGGGATCAAGCATTACTTGGATAGCTTGAGGAAGAGAGCCAAGAATTTGCTCAGGTCTTGTAATTCTGTCAAAATATTTTGAGACAGGCTTAAAAGCATCATTTGCAGTTTCGATAGGGGAATTAAAATTTTCGACTTGTTGTAATACTGGGTCAGGAAAGCGACTGGCAAAAGTATCACCAGGGAGGAGCAGTATTGGAAGACGATTACTTAAGGCTACAGCAGCGGCAGTGACCATATTAGTTGCACCAGGACCAACTGATGAGGTGGCAATAAAAATTTGTTTTCTTCTCATCGCTCTAGCATAGCCGATACCAGTCAAGGCCATACTTTGTTCATGATGGCCTCTGTATCCAGGAAGATCTGATTGAAACTCTTCCATTGCTTGACCTAAGCATGCAACATTTCCATGGCCATAAATAGCAAATGCTCCAGGAAATAGAGGTGCTTTTTTACCATCAACTATAATTTTTTGCGCAATTAGAAATTTAAAAAGTGCGTGAGCACAAGACAATTTGATGGTTTTCATTATTCCTCCAAAAACTTAACCGATAAGATATTACACGATAGAAAGATAATTTGAATGAAAAACCTTTTAAATTTCATACTTTTTTGACATAACAAATAATCAAGAGGTAAAATGAAGATTGCTATTCTAGGTACAGTTCATCCAAAAGGCTTAGAGTTTTTAAAAAACAACGAATTCGAGGTCTTTGAAGTAGATAATTTTGAAATTCAAAGCTTAAAGGAAAGTTTAAAAAATGTTGATGGAATTTTATTAAGAACATCAAAGCTAGATCAAGATATTTTACAACATTGCGATAATCTAAAAATTATTTCAAGGCATGGTGTTGGCTATGATAATGTTGACTTAGATTTTCTTAATAAGAATAAAATTGCTCTTGGTATCACCTCAACGTCTAATGCTGCAAGTGTTTCTGAACATGTCATGTCATTTTTTATTTATTTAACTAAAAATCTTTCTTTGTCAGATAGCTTGGTTAAAGAAGGAAATTTTGATAAGAGATCTCAGTTACCTGACATTTTTGAATTATATAAAAAAAAAGTTCTTATTATTGGTTTTGGTAGAATAGGGAAAGAAGTTGCAAAAAGATGTCTAGGGTTTGATATGGAAGTATATGTTTACGATCCATTTTTAGATAGTGACTCTATAAAAAAAAATAAATGTATCCCAATTGAAAAAAATGAGGGTTTGGCTCTAGCAGACTTTATCACTATTCATTTACCATTAAACGAAAATACAACAAACTTTATTTCTGAAGTAGATTTAAAGCTTATGAAAAAAAATACTGTTCTTGTAAATACATCAAGAGGGGGAATCGTTAATGAAGATGATTTGTGTCAAGCTTTAAAGGCAAAGAAAATTCGGGGTGCTGGGATGGATGTTTATACATCTGAACCACCTGAGCCCGATCATCCTTTTTTTAAATTAGATAATATTTTATTAACTCCTCACAATGCTGCGTTAACGTTGGAGTGTCGAGAGAGAATGTCACTAGAGGCGTCGCAAAATATTGTTTATTTTTTAAAAAATATGAATGAACTCAATAAAGAAAACTTAGTTAATAAGAAGTATTTATAAGAGTCAAATATCGGTTAAAAGCTGCTTAAATCCTTTTGTTTCAGTTTTAATTTTATGAAGATTACCACCAGCAGCATCGTTAACTGGATCTGCTCTTAGCGAAGTCACATATAAACTTGATAGATCAGTGTCCCCAAACGTTACACAAGTTGGCGTATTAGTAGGAAGGTCAATTTTTTCAATGATTTTTCCATTTTTTGTATTTATACAAATAATACATTTTCCCCTAACCCTTGCTGACCAATAATTATTATTTATGTCTACAGTGGCCCCGTCTGGTTCTCCAACATCATTGAAGGTCATATTTGACTCTAATTCTTGTAATTTTTTAAAATTATGGGTGAACTCAAATTTTCGTATAAGACCAGTTGGTGTATCTGCAAAGTACATAATATTTTCATTTTGAGAAAAGGCTATGCCATTTGAAACAGTAATATTTGACAAAAGATGAGTTAAAGACAGATCTGGAGCTAATCTATATAGATTTGCAATAGGCTTTCTATTTATTTTATCTGGATCCTCGTTATAAGTACCAAATACAATTCCACCGTAAGGATCAACTTTTGCATCATTAATGCGAGTTTGTTTTAAATTAATTTCAACATCACATATTTTTTCAAAAGAAGAAAAGTCTTGGTTTGAAATAGCAATATGTTTTGGAAAACCGATAATAAATCCATCTTTCTTTCTAGGTAATATAAAACCTGCCCTATCTGGCAAATTATAATCAAGGCTTTGATTTTTTTCATTAAGCTTCCATATCTTTTTACCCTCTATATCTGTCCAAATTAAAGAATTAATTCTCGGATCCCAAAAACAACTTTCTCCAAGTATGTTTTTACATATAAGAGCTGTGGAGACATCTTTACTGCTCATTTTTTAGTTTCACAATTATTTAACATTCTTTATGCAGTTTTCTAAAATTGGTGGAAGGAAATCAAAGTTATTTGACCAAGCATAATGTATTTCTGTTCTCATAAATTCAATGTCTTCTGAAGGGAAGTGTCCTTCTTCATATTTATTTAAAAGTTCTTGCTTTCTTAAGAAAATGTCTTGAGAGGTTTTTTCATCCTTCATTTGAATAAAAAAATCTATTGCTAGCTCATAAGTTGCAACGCAAATTATTTCATCCTCATTATAAGCAAAAAGATTGTTATAAAAAAATACCAAAATTAATAAGAATATTTTTCTCACTATATGAACATAAATTAAAGTTAAGGTTTTAAAATAAATAAGTTTGAGTTTGTCTCATCAGCAATAATGTATACATTACCTGATTGATCGATTTCTATATCTCTGACTCTTCCAATTTTATCTTTAAATATGACCTCCTCCTCAACAAATTCATTATTTTTTCTATGTAATACAGATAGATATTTGTATTTTAGAGAGGAAACTAAAAGTGAATCTTTCCACTGCGGAAAAGCATTACCTTCATAAAATTTAATACCACTCACTGCAATAGAAGGCACCCAGATAAACTCAGGTTTTAAAAAACCAGGTTCCCAAGCGTTGCCATCACCAATTTTTGTACCAGAGTAGTTTATCCCTCCCCATCCAATTTTTTTCCAGCCATAATTAGATCCACTGACAACTTTACCTATGAAATCTCCACCTTTAGGTCCATGATTAGATATATAAATAGTTTTTGTTTGAGGGTCCAACGTCATACCTTGAGGATTTCTAACACCGATCTGAAATAACTCAGGTAACCAATTATTTCCTTTTATAAAAGGGTTATCTTTGGGGTATTCTCCATTTTTGTGAATTCTAATAATTGAGCCAATAGAGTTTGTGAAGTCTTGAGCTATCATGCCCTTTCCTCTCTCACCAACGCTAACATAAAGATAATCATCGAGAATCTCTATTCTTGAACCAAAATGCTTACCATTATCTATGTAGGGAAGGGCTTCATATATAAGTTTTTCATTTATAAGTTTATTGTTTTGAAGTTCGGCTCGATAAACTGCGGTTGTATATTTTCTTCCTTTTTGAATGGAGCAGGTTACCCAAACAATGTTGTTTTCACTTACAATATCAAGTAAGCCTCCTTGACCAAAAAAAATTGAAGGAATGTTATGTGATATTTGAATCTGAGAAGAATTCTTTGTATTTACTAAATAAATTTCACCAGTTTTTTGGGTGATTAAAAGCTCTTCTGAATTTAACCAGCTCATTCCCCAAGGAAAATTTAGTTCTATCGGAGTCTTCTCTAAGACAATTGAATTAGCACTAAAGGCAAATAAAAAAAAAATTGATATAAAATATATAAGTTTTTTCTTAATCAAGGAGAATGAGATTATTTTACTCCAAGTTTTTTTTGTAAGTCACTTGAAGAGGTAGTGTACCTAAAAACATACTTTTTATCACTATGACAGTACTCAAACATTT